>Ga0209919_1000008_pt1 | contig 182337 bp, 182 predicted proteins | sample SalPon2A_C_D2_MG_FD_185721 | JGI IMG/M metagenome (GOLD analysis project Ga0209919, IMG submission 185721) | Soil microbial communities from South San Francisco under conditions of wetland restoration - Salt Pond MetaG R2A_C_D2_MG (SPAdes)... | ecosystem: Environmental > Terrestrial > Soil >... | reverse complement strand
CTGGAGAAGCTCCCTTGAAGAAACAGAGGAATATTACCTCAGCTTCAAAACATCTGCCCGAAAGCAGGAGGCGCTGATGAATTGGCTTATCGGCCAGCATCCGTATGATACACCCGAAATTATTTGCCGGGAGTGTGGGGCGAGCAGCGACTATGCCGACTGGCTGCGGCTGGAAACCACATGAACGCCCCCTGTAAGCAATCACGCAATGATCAGACAAAACCGAAACAAAGGAGTATGGAATGATTGAAGTCACCTATGCGGGGGCATTGCTTGCCGGTCTGTTATCTTTTTTATCCCCCTGCGTTTTGCCGCTGGTGCCTGCATACCTCTCCTATATCTCGGGGGTTTCGGTCAATGAGTTGCGCCAGCACGACGCTACGGCCACATCCCAGCAGCGCCGGGCGCTAAAGCAATCCGTCTGGTTCATTGCAGGCTTCAGCCTGATTTTCATTGCCCTTGGCGCCTCGGCTTCCCTGTTCGGGCAGTGGATGCTCGGACATATGGCCATCCTCGGAAAAATTGCCGGGATCATCATCATCACCTTCGGCATCCATTATGCCGGGATTATACGCATTCCGCTGTTGATGATGGATGCCCACTTTGACACCGGCGGCATCAATGCAAAGCACGGTATCGGGGCTTTGCTTCTGGGCGCTGCCTTTGCCTTTGGCTGGACCCCGTGCATTGGCCCGATCCTTGGCGCCATCCTGGCCATTGCCGGTGCTCAGGCTGAAGTGGGACGGGGCATCGGGCTGCTGGCAGTCTACTCCCTGGGACTTGGGATCCCCTTCCTGCTGGCCGCACTGGCAACGGATGCATTCCTGCGCTGGTCACAGAATTTCAAGAAACACCTTGCCCTGATCGAGAAAATCTCCGGGCTGCTTCTTATTGTCGTCGGAGGTATGATTTTTCTCGGCAGCTTCAGCATCGTTTCCGCCTGGATCATTGAATGGTTCCCCGGCCTGGCCGATATCGAAGGCGCTTTGACGCAATGATCCGGCAAGGGAAGCGGCAAAGGCTGATAATTCTGTACTATTGACCCCGGCTGGCCGCAGTGCTTCAATATCCGCATGCAGGAATCAGCCCAGAAAGCACTTGAATCACGCGTTGCCCTATTGACCGAGCATTTGTCGACCATCCGGCGACAGATGGAAAAGCTCATTGCGGAAAACCGGCGCATGCGCGAGGTCGTACGACTGGCCGAGGGCGAGCTGCGCAAACGCCGCGATCAGGTCCAGAATCTCGAATCAGAACTCCAGTCCCTGCAGGATGGGCGCCTTGAAGCAAAAGCCCGCGTCGAACATGCGATGGAGCAGATCGATGAGCTGATTTCCGAGCAAGGGGAAGCCACATGAGCCAGTCCGTCGAAGTTTCGCTGATGGGGCGCAATTTCACCATCCGCACGGATGACGATCCCGAACAGGTTTTGTCGGCCGCCAGCATGGTGCAGGAGCGCGTTGATGAGCTGCGCCAGATGGGAACCACGGTCGCCTCGGACCGGCTTCTTACGCTTGTTGCTCTCAATCTGGCAGGCGAATTGCTCCAGAAAGGCAAGGTCCAAATCGAGGGTTTTGACGACTTGCTATCCTCAATCGACGATGTAGTATTACAAGCAGAAGGTTTAGCAAAAGCGCCCCTGCGTTGAGCGATTGGCACACATATTGCCTGAGCCGATGCTTGTTGATAGGGAGCTAAGCTACTCTGACGATGTGAATCCCCCTTTCGGGATACCTGACGTCAGGGTGCGGCGCCCACCTCTTGTTAGAGGGTTCGACAATAGCTTGCCACAACGTCAGCGCGGGGGCGCCTTTTTTGCCAGCGCCCCACGCATGCTAAAAGGCTCTCATGATTTTCACTGTTCACCTGCATTCAAATCCGAGCTGATCACATGAACAAACATGATCTACGTCAGACTGCGCTGAGCCGCAGGCAAGCACTTACGACGAGGCAAAGGCAGCACATGTCTTCTGCGATTACCGACAGTCTTCTGCAACACCTGCAGAATCGTTTCGCCGGGATTACCACCCTCCTTTCCTACCGGGCAATGAACAGCGAGGTCAATGTCGACGGCCTGTTCGGACTGCCGGACTATGAGGTTTTCGCCCCTGTCACACACCACCATGAGCATATGGAATGGCGTGCAATCACCCCTGCCACCACATGGGCTCCCGGTCTGTTCGGCGTGCTGGAGCCGGAGCAGGGAGATACCTGGCAGGAACAGAACAGCCCGGCCATCCTGATTTGCCCGTTGACAGGCTTTGACCGCCGGGGCAATCGACTCGGCATGGGCAAAGGTTGCTTTGATTTCTGGCTGGCCGAACATCGCTTGCAACTGCAGTGTATCATCGGTCTGGCATTCTCCTGTCAGGAGGTGTCATCCATCCCACACGAGGCCCATGATATTCCCATGAATACCGTGATCACCGAAAGCGAGGTCATCGCATGTCCGAACCCCTGAATATCCTTGTAATCGGCGATATCATCGGCAAAGCCGGACGCAGGGCCCTTCACGAACACCTGCCGACGCTGGTCGATAGCCACCAGATCGATTTCGTGGTTGCCAATGGCGAAAACCTTGCACACGGCTTCGGCACAACCCAAACCCTGGCCGAGGAGATGTTCGATCTCGGCGTGCATGTGTTAACCAACGGCAATCATTGCTGGGACCAGCGGGAGTTTCTCGAAACCATCGACCATGATGACCGGCTGATCCGGCCGATGAACTTCAGCGCCCATGCTCCCGGCCGCGGCTGGACGGTGCAGGAAACTGCTGCCGGGCATAAAATAGCTGTAATCAATCTCATCGGGCAGGTATTCATGGGCGGCTGGGATTGTCCTTTTGCGGCTGTTGATCAGGCCATGTCAGAAATCCCGGATGATGTAAGCGCCATTCTCGTCGACATGCATGCCGAAGCATCCAGCGAAAAAATGGGCATGGGCTGGCATCTTGATGGACTGGCCAGCTTTGTATACGGAACGCACACACACATCCCGACCTGCGATGACATCATCCATACCAGCGGCACGGCCTATCAGACCGACATCGGCATGACCGGCTCTTACCAGTCGATTATCGGCATGAAGGTGGAAAGTGCATTAAAGCGGATGGTTGAGAGGCTTCCCCGACGCTTTGAGGCAGTAGAACGAGGGGCAAGTATTTTCGCCACGCTGGTAAGCATTGATCCGTCCAGTAAAATGGCTACCGGCATCCGGCGCATCCACATTCCACCGGCATAAATAATTCCGGGCATGGAGCAACCTATGCTATTTGACGATATTCAAACCCTCGACGGCCGGGCCCTTTTTATCGGGCAGCGCCTGGAATTGCGGGCCTTTGAGAAAACCAATTGCCTGGCAACAGGGCCTTTGGTCGTTCGTGCCGGCAGCAAGGGAGCAGCGGTTCTGTTCCGTTACGGCGTTGTCGTGTTCTTCGGTGTGGACCCGCTGGAGGAACTGGCTTTTCTCAAACACATGGAAAGCTTCGTCACCGATCCATTTGCACAGTACAAGGCAGAGAAAGTAAGCCTTTGCCTTACTGCCGCGCGGTCGGACAAGCCCTCCAGGGATACGGTTGCCATGCCGCTTGACGAATTCAACCTGCCGCGCCTGCAGGTTGTCGCCGGTGTGCTGGCCAAGAGCGTAATCCTGGATCATTACGAGGCAGCGGTTGAAAGAACCTTCGATCGCATCGAACCGCTGGCCCACAGCTTGCAGCATGGCGGACGCTTCATGCATAAAAGCCGCGAATTACTTTCGCACATCGGCGAGGTCCTGCTTACACAGGCACGCATGGTGGGGCGCGTCGAGATCACCGAAAAGCCAGAATTGCTCTGGGAAGAGCCCCAGTACGAACGTCTGCACCAGCATATGGCTGAGGAATATGAACTCATCGAACGTCACAGAGCCCTGGAGCGCAAGCTCGACCTGATTTCCAGAACAGCCGAGACCTTGCTGGACTTACTGCAGACCAAACGCTCATTACGCGTTGAGTGGTATATCGTGGCACTGATTGTGATCGAGATTCTTCTTACGGTTTACGAACTATGGAGCAGACATTTGCTCGGCTAAGCAGCAGTCGCCGTGGTAAAAGAAGCATGTAGCTGCTATTTACTCCTGTCCATCAGGCTGATGCAGAGCACGTCCGGTTCAAGTTTTACCTTTTGGTTTTTCTGGATTTTCCTTTCTTCTTTTTCTTTTTGTTCAGCCATGCGTCGTGCTCGTCTACAAGCGCCTTTAGAGCGAGGGCATCATCGGAAACGGGTGCGATGGTTGCGGCATAATCCAGCTTGTCGATATCCAGAACTTCAATGGGCTTGTTAAGAAAAGCCTGAATATCATCGAGCAGTGTTTTTTCTTCCGTACTGCAGTAAGAAATGGCAATGCCCTTATTGACGCCCCGTCCGGTACGGCCGACACGATGCACATAGTTCTCGGGCTTCTCGGGCAGGTCGTAGTTGATGACATAGGCTACATCAGGAATATCAATGCCGCGCGCACTGACATCGGTGGCTACCATAATGCGGCAATGCCCTTCTCTGAATTGCTGCATAGCTTCATTGCGTTCGTGCTGATCCTTGTCACCGTGAATGTTTGCCGCCTCAATCCCGGCACGCTGCATAGCCCTGACCACACGTTCGGCACGCACCTTCGTGCGCACAAACACGATCATCTTGCTGTCGGGGTTTTCCCTGATCATGCGTTCGAGAAAGAAACGTTTGTCATCCGGCTCAACAAACATCACGGCATGGGATATGTTTTTGGAGACCTTGTCACTGGGCGACACCTGAATGCGGATGGCCGCACTTTTGACCTGCGAATAGGCAAGCTTCCTTATTTCATCACTGATGGTCGCCGAAAAAAACAGGGTCTGATGGGGACGGCTTAACATCTTCTTGACGTATTTAATGTCCTCGATGAAGCCGAGATCAAGCATGTGGTCTGCCTCATCGAGAACCAGTGTGTCGACACTGTTCAGTCTTATCACGCCCTGATTGATCAGATCGAACATACGGCCCGGTGTGGTGACCAGAATATCGATGCCATCCTGAAGTTTGGCAATCTGCCGTTCCTGTTCGACTCCACCATACAAGGCAAAGGTCTCAACCTTGGTATGTCTGGACAGTGTCGTGAAGACGTTTCCAATCTGCTGGGTGAGTTCGCGCGTGGGAGCCATGACAATACACTTGATCCCAGCTGTGCGCCTGCTGCTTTTTTCTCGGTGAACCTTATCAATGACCGGGATGGCAAAGGCTGCGGTTTTGCCCGTTCCTGTCTGGGCGACGGCCAGCACATCCTCGCCATTCAGAATGGAGGGGATCGCCTTGAACTGAATATCGGTCGGCCGTTTGAAGCCGAGCCCGGCCAGATTCTTTTTGATCTCAGCGGAAATGTAATAGCGGTCAAACTTCATGGAGCCTCGGTTGCTGCTGTTTGCCTGGCAGGACATGGGGTAAAAATGGTGCACCCTAGTGGATTCGAACCACTGACCTTCGGCTTCGGAGGCCGACACTCTATCCAGCTGAGCTAAGGGTGCGAGTCTTCCCAATGGCTTGGTAATACTGTATTCCGGGGAGCTTATGAAGTACAGAGCCTGCTTTCATCAACAGAGGGTTCCTCTGTTTCAGGCCGAATTCTAATGTAGGGATCGATAAATTGAAACAACACGCTTGATGACTGCGCCATGAACTCCCGTCCGCATGGTGCAGTTCTATCAATTGTATAAACAGGTGGATGTTATTAGCCTGCCCTCGTGGACTTTCCCTTTTTCGATGTGCGCGACAAGGCAGGCTGTGATGAGGCCTACGATGCTGCCGGCAATGTCCGACCGATTTACCAACCCGCAGTTAAATACTTCGAGGCATTGGGACGTGAAGGCGTTGAAAAGCTGCAACATTCGGCCGACCTCTCGATGCTGAATCAGGGCGTCACTTTTACTGTTTATTCCGATTCACGCGGGACAGAAAAAATCTTCCCGTTCGATCTTATGCCGCGCATCCTCACCCATGCGGAATGGACGGCGATCGAGGCCGGCGTTGTTCAGCGCATGCAGGCACTGAATCTTTTCCTCGAAGACATCTACCATGAACAGCAGATCCTAAAAGATGGCATTGTGCCCACGGCACAGGTGATGATGTCATCTCTGTTCTGCCGCGAAATGACCGGGTTGAATCCGCCGGGCGGTATCCATGTGCACATTGGCGGCATTGACCTGATCCGCAACGAGTCCGGAGACTTTCATGTGCTTGAGGACAACCTGCGTTGTCCATCCGGCGTGTCCTATGTAATTGAAAACCGCTGGGTGATGGGGCGCGTGCAGCCCAAGCTGCTGAACCAGTACAAGGTAAGGCCGGTCGACAATTATCCGCAGATGCTTTTTGACAGCGCTGCCTCCCTTTCAACAAGTGATAACCCCACCGTGGCTGTGTTGACACCGGGCGTCTTCAACTCGGCCTATTTCGAACACTCCTTTCTGGCCAACCAGATGGGCGCTGAACTTGTTGAGGGCCACGATCTACTGGTTGATCGCGATGTCGTGTACATGAAAACGACGCGCGGGCTGCAGCGGGTCGATGTGCTCTATCTGCGCGTCGACACGGAATTCCTCGATCCGCTGGTATTCCGACCAGATTCCATGCTGGGTGTTCCCGGCCTGATGAATGCCTATCGTGCCGGCAATATTGCCCTGGCCAATGCACCCGGCAATGGCGTGGCTGATGACAAAGCCCTGTATGCATATACGCCTGAAATCATCCGTTATTATTTAAACGAAGAACCGATCCTGCCCATCGTTCCGACCTATCTGGGAAGCCGCGACGCTGATCTGCGTTATATCCTCGAACATATGGAAACCATGGTCGTCAAACCGACCGATGCTTCCGGCGGTTACGGCCTTTTGGTCGGCAGCCATGCCACGAAGCAGGAACTTGCCGACTTCCGTACCGCTCTGGCGGCCAATCCGGATCATTATATCGCTCAACCCATCCAGCAGCTTTCCACCCACCCGACCCTGGTGGAGCAGGATGACCGCAAAGGCTTCTTCCCCCGGCATGTGGACCTGCGGCCTTACGCAGTTTGTGATGTCGATGGCAACGTCAAAGTCCAGCCCGGCGGGCTGACCCGCGTCGCCCTCAAGCAGGGCAGCCTGGTGGTCAATTCATCCCAAGGCGGCGGCAGCAAGGACACCTGGGTTCTTTATCCATCAGCCGAGGAACAGGGCCATGCTTAGCCGGATTGCGCACAACATCTATGAACTCGGCAGGCAGATTGAGCGGGCTGAAAACATTGCCCGCATCCTTGATGTCAACCGGCGCATGAGCCTTGAGCAAAGTTATTTCTCCGAACTGGATGTCTGGTCGCCGATGCTGGCGATTACCCAGTCACGTGAAGCGTTTGACGAAAGATTTGAGGAAGTGACCGAGCACAATGTCATGGAGTTCCTGATCTCAGACAGCGAAAACACCTACTCCATACGCGCCTGCCTGAACCATGCCCGGGAAATGGCGCGCACGATACGGGAACGTATCAGCGAGGAAATGTGGCTGTATCTGAACAAGATGTACCTTGATATCCAGTCAGATGGCCGAACAGACGACCACATCGCTTTTCTTGATGATTTCCGCCAGTTCTGCAGCGCTTTTCATGGCTTGGTCGACAATACGATGAGCCATGGGGAATCCTGGAATTTCCTGCGACTCGGCGTATCTCTGGAACGCGCCCACATGACCACGAGTATTCTTGAAATCAAATACTTTCTGCTGCTGCCGAATGTTGAGGAAGTAGGCAGGCCGCTTGACCACCACCAGTGGCAGGCGCTGCTTCGCTCGGTTTCGGGCTACGAAGCTTATCGCAGGCAGTTCAGGGCCCGCATCGATCCTGCCAAGGTACTCAGACTGCTGACGCTTGATCCCAGTTTTCCACGCTCCATCCATTACAGCATCTATCAGGTCACGGATGCCCTGAAAGGCATCGGCACTGTTAACAGGGACCAGTACAAGCTGATGCGCGAAACAGAGTATTTCCTTGACGATCTTCGCGGCGGCGCTGCCGAAGAGGATTTGAATTCGATGGAACTGAAAGAGTATCTTGAATCGGTAGAAGAGCGCTGCAATATCATTTCTGAATTGATCAACAAGGCATTTTTCAATTCGATCACCGTGACTATCACCGATGCGAACAAAGTCCTGCATTCCCTGCAGATGCCTCAACAACAGCAATGAGGATGCACCATGCATAATTTATGTGAAGGCGAACACGTTACCCTTGAGGTCACCCACAGGACGAAGCTCATGTACAGCGCACCTGTTTCACTGGCACAAAGCGAAGTGCGCATGTCACCGGTGGATACCGGGCTGCAACGTGTGTTGCAGCATGAGATCCAGATATCTCCGAACGCACCCGCAGTCAGCCATCGTGACCATTTCGGCAATCTGGTGTACCACTTCAATATTCTCCCTCCGCATGAGGCCCTGGAAATCACCGCCCAGTCGGTCGTTGAAACCACCAATGCGATCAGTTGCGGGCCCGAATCCCTGCCCGACCCACGCCCCTACCATGAACGCCTGACTGAATTCCTTTGCTGGTCGCCCGGTGTGCCGCTTCTGGAAGAGTACGAGAGTGTCCCCCTTGGCCAAGAAATCGACATGGCTATGGATGAGATCGAATTCGGTCATGCCATGTTTGAGTTGGGGGGATATTTCTTCAATACGTTTCGTTTTGACCCTGATGTCACGCATGTGCATTCCAGTCCGAAAGAATTGTTCAAGCACGGTGGAGGCGTATGCCAGGATATGGCCCATGCCATGATCGGCGTGCTGCGCAATGCCGGCATCCCGGCACGGTATGTCAGCGGCTACATCTTCGATCCGGACAAGGGTGAGATCGGTGATCATTTACGTGGCGCTGCTGCCACCCATGCCTGGGTACAGGTCTGGCATGAGGGCTACGGCTGGATGGGGATCGACCCGACCAACAACAAGCTGGTCGACTGGCAATATGTTCGCACTGCCGTTGGTCGGGACTATTTTGATGTGCAGCCGTTGAAGGGCGTTTTTGCCGGCGAGGCAGAACAGCAGCTCGACGTATCCGTGCACGTCAGCATCAGGGCACCCTCCCCAGATCCTGCCTGAACGACCTGACTTCACGCTGATTCAGTTATTTGGTCTACCCCCCCTCCGGCATGCTCTTGATATGAATATCGCGCTGAGGAAAGGGAATCTCGAATCCATTGGCCAGCAACGCTTTGTGCACGGCAAAGGTATAGTCGCTTAACGCTGCACGGTGATTGAATACCGCATCTCCCTGCACCCAGACCAGCAGCTCAAAATCGAGCGATGAGTCACCCATGCCAGTAAACCATACCCGGCATTGATGTGCCGGATCGCCCTGTACAACATCGGGCAGTGATTCGGTCAATGCAAGCAACACTGACTTTAGCTTCTCGACATCACTGCCATACGCAACCCCCAACGGAATATGCAGCCGGAGAAAATCGCTCGACATCGTCCAGTTGACCACCTGATCGGACAGAAATTGACTGTTGGGGACGATCACATCCAGATCGTCGCCCGTTTTTACAATCGTCGAACGCACTCGAATCTGCTCAACAGTACCGCGCAGTCCGCTGTTGGACAGCTGGATATAGTCCCCTACCTTGATGCTGCGATCAAACAACAGCAGCAGCCCGGATATGAAGTTCTTGGCGATATCCTGAAGCCCGAATCCGATACCAACCGAAAGGGCGCCAGCAACAATAGCCAGATTGGAAACATCGAAGCCCAGAATAGAAAAGGCGATTAGTACAGTGATCGCGGTAACCACGTAAAAAAGCAGTGTCGATATGGTAAAGGCAGTACTTTTGTCCATGCCGATGGCAGGAGCCACGCGTTGCAACAAAGTGAGTCGAGAGCGCCGGGCCAGCCACAGGCCGAGCAGAAGAATGAACAGCGAAAGCAGGATTGTTTTGGCGGTCAGATTAACTGTGCCCAGAGTCAGAAATGAGTAATCCATCCAGTCGAGATAATTCATACGCTCTCCTTGCAACACCCCGACATATCGGGCCTGCCCCTCGCCAATGTATGTCCTTAGTGTGGAGCAATACTATCAGTCAGGCCAGCTGCAGAACTTTCGCTCAGGACATTAGGTGGAGAAAGAACCATTTAGCAGATTCAACGCCTGCGCTAGCCGGCTGGCTGCTGGAGGGGCTGATCACCTGCCATCAGGTCAAAGTTCTGGCGAATCATCTTGCGGATATCGTCAATGTAGGCATCTCCACGTTCGGAATAACCTGACAGGCCGGCGGCCAGATCATGTGCGCTCGGATTACTGCCCCGGCTACGTATCTCAAGCCGGGTTATACGCAGTGGCTTGTACATATCAATACGATTAAGGCTGCGCAGGTAACTTGCGACCGAATCATTGACGCTATCGAAAATGGCGACCTCATGCGTCAGACCCTTTCTGCGTTTGCCGGGCACCATGCCGCAGCCTTCTGTAAAACACCATTCGCCAAAAAAGTTGCGCCCCTCCCGCGCGAAACGTGATGTGCCCCAGCTGGATTCATTCGCAGCCTGAGCGAGAGCCAGCCGGAACGGAACGGTATCGACCCTTCGTTTAAGCGACTCCCAGGATGCATCATCATCAAGCGACTTCATATCAATACGGTAACTTCTGGCAAGTCTCAGCAGCCATGTCTGATCCTTTTGCGACACCGTGTCGCCATTGTCGAGCATGCCGGAAATGGCCAGCATTCTCTCACGCTTCTTTGCCACTTTGGCGTTTTCCGATCTGATGATCGGCCGCAAAAAGTCGAAAAATGCCTTCTTTTTTGCCACGCTGTCCTTGATGGATGAAAAGTCCGGCACAGCAGTCACAGGCCCCAGAATCGGATAAGACGACTCCGCCCGGGCAAGATCCTCCTGCTGACTGCATGCAGACAGCGTCAGCATGGACAGCAGCAGGAACCCGAATGCGAGACGACTTGATAGCGAAAATGTCACAACCGCTCTCCTGTTTTGCATGAATGATGTCGACCGGCCAGCCCTGATTGATGGTGCCAGCCATGCCCTCAAGGCTCAGGGCATGGTGCCCAGGAGTCAAACAACGTGCAGGCATTTCATTGAACTTTCATTTTGCGGGCATTAATCTGTCTCGCATGCGATTGCAAAAACGACATGCCAGTGGACTTTCCCGCCTGATAGCGGGCCTGTTTGCCATGCAGGTCATCGTGACCGGCTTCTGCATGATCACGACCCAGGCGCATGCCATGCCGCAATCCGTACACTCTTCGGAGATGGGCTCCCATTGCGCCAAGGCAGAGCATACCGGAGAACATCAGCATCATTCCGGCAGCTGTTATCACTGCGACCAGCCGGATGAACTATCGAACTCAACCCTGACATCGTTTGCAGCTGTTGCACTTCTGTTGCCAGGTGTCATCAGTGCCCCGGCATTGCCACAATGGCATGATGTTTCTTCAGGCCTGCTTTCATCGCGCACACCAACCGGGCCACCCCGCTCTTCTTCACTTCTTTTCACAACTACCCAACGCATCCGCGTTTGATACCCGCTTTCTGCTGATACCGCAGTTCGAATGAACTGAGGTGTGCGCCGGTTTTTGCCTGCGCACGAATCACAAGCAGGAGGCGCGTGCATATGCATGTTCCAGTGAACGTCCGGCCATGGCTGGCAATATTAACCATAACACTGATTTTTCTATCGACAGGCCTGAGTCCGGCGCAGGCATCATCTGAGGAGTCCGTATTAAGCCTTGCGCAAGCAGAGTTGCTTGCCATCAATAACAATCCGGCTCTGAAGGCTGCCGGCAAGCAGGCCGAAGCGATGGCTGCGATACCATCTCAGGTAGGCAGCCTCCCGGACCCCAGGTTGTCGCTGGGCACGCTGAATCTTCCGGTGGATAGCTTTTCCACGTCGCAGGAGCCGATGACCCAGATGCAACTGGGCATCTCGCAGGCGTTTCCGTTTCCCGGCAAGCTGGGATTGAAGGAGCTGGCTGCCGAGCACATGGCGGCCATGGCACTACAGAATCAGCAGGAGTTCCGGCTGGTTCTGGTGCGCAACACACGTATCCACTGGTGGAATCTGGCCTATCTCGACAGTGCGCTATCCATTCTGCGCCACAATCAGGAACTACTGCGCAATCTGGTGAGGATTGCCGAAACAAAATACAAGACCGGTAAGGGCCTGCAACAGGATGTGCTGCTGGCTCAGCTCGAGCTTTCCAAACTGCTGGATCGGGAACTCATGCTTGGGGCGGCACGCGAAAGCGAAGCCGCCTCCCTCAATGCGCTTTTGGGCCGGGCGGCACGAAGCACGATTGTATTGCCCCGACAGGCGGGACATGCGTTGTCCGATATCAAGTTTAATGTTGATGCTCTCAAAGAATCGGCGAGAACATTCAGGCCCATGCTGGTGGCAATGGATTATAATGTGCAGGCGGCCGATGCACGCGTGGCGTTAGCGGAAAAGGATAATTATCCGGACTTCAATCTGGGTGCCTCCTACGGCTTCAGGCAGGGCGTGAATCCCGCCAACGGGCAATCGCGCCCTGATATGGCCTCCATTATGTTCAGCATGAGCGTACCTTTGTATAGCGGCAGCAAACAGGACAAGGCTGTGGATCAGCGCACCGCCGAGAAGGCAGCGGCTGAATTTTCATGGCAGGACGCAGCCAATCAGGTGGATGCGGAGATTGATGCCGCCGCCTCGGATCTAAGAATTTCACGTGATCGCGTGGCCTTGTTTGAGCAGGGAATCCTGCCGCAGGCGCGCCAGACAACAGCCTCAATGCTGGCCGGCTATCAGGTCAACAAGGTGGATTTTCTCAACCTGATCGGTGCGCAGCTCAGCAAATTCAATATGGAAATACAGTACTGGCAGCAGGTATCGCGGGTCCATCAGGCCGAAGCGCGCCTGACCGCGGCGGCAGGCCGTGAGTCTCTTGGGTTAACAAACCCTCACAAGGATGATAATCATGAATAACAAGAATCTCCTCTTTATCGTTACCGCTCTTTGCCTGGGTCTGACAGGCGGCTATCTCCTCTCCGGTACACAGCAGGAGCATGTGCGTGGGGCCATAAATACCGTCACCCAGGGTGATGGCCCCTGCCCCAATGGAGCTGAACCGCTGATGTGGCGCAATCCGATGAATCCATCGGTCACCAGTCCAACTGCGGCCAAGGATTCGATGGGCATGGACTATGTTCCTGTCTGTGCTGACAACGACTCCGGTGGCCGTTCTCCCGCTGGCTCAGTAAGGATTGACCCGACCGTGACGCAGGATATCGGCGTGCGACTCTCCACTGCGGTGCAGAAAAACCTGTCACGCAATATCACCACGGTCGGGCGCATCACCTTCGATGAAACAAAGCTGGTGACCCTGCATCCGAAAGTGGATGGCTGGGTGGACAGGTTGTTTGTCGATAAAACCGGAGAAAGCGTGAAGCAGGATACCATGCTGTTGTCCTTTTATTCCCCGCAACTGGTCTCGACGCAGGAAGAATATCTGCTGGCGCTGGATAACTGGCAGCAGCTGAAGGACAGCCCCTACACTGATATCCGCGACGGTGCCAAACGACTGCTGGATTCATCACTTGATCGCCTGCGTTTCTTCGATGTAGCCGAGCACCAGATCAGGGAACTGCAGCGAACCCACAAGGTACGTAAGAACATGCACATTCATGCCCCGGCTGCCGGGGTGGTGACCAATATCGGCGTACGCGAAGGGGCACACGTGACACCGCAATCCGAGATGTATCAAATTGCCGATCTTTCCCGGGTATGGGTTCTGGCCGATCTATATGAATATGAGATTTCCTGGGTAAAAACAGGGGACGAGGCCCGACTGCGCATTCAATCGCTGCCCGGGCGCGATTTTATTGGCCGAATCACCTATATCTACCCGTATCTGGACCCCAAGACCCGCACCAACAAGGTGCGTATCGAATTTGATAATGCCGATGGTCTGCTCAAGCCGGACATGTTCGGCGATGTCACTATTTCAGCCAGCAGCATCGAACCGGGGATCTTTGTGCCGAGAGAATCCGTGCTGGTGACCGGCAAGCGCGCACATGTGTTTGTGCAAAGCGAGCCGGGACATTTTGAACCGCGCACGGTGCGCACCGGCATCAGCGCCGATGGCCTGATCGAGATCATGGATGGAGTAAAGGCAGGCGAGCAGGTGGTGTCCAGCGGCCAGTTCCTGATCGATTCCGAATCCTCCATCCGCGAAGCCGCAGCCAAAATGGTCGAACCGAAAAAACAACAGTCTATGGATATGAAGGGGATGAAGCATGACTAAGCAAGGATTCCCTGTGCCCTTTACTCTTGCAGGCAACCAGTCATGATCGCAAAAATCATTGATGCCAGCCTGCGCAACAAGCTGATGGCTCTGCTTGCCACATTCCTGATCATTGTCGGTGGCACGTTCGCCGTGAAAAACATCCCGCTCGACGCGATTCCCGACCTCTCCGATGTACAGGTGATTGTCTTCACCAAGTACGCAGGTCAGGCCCCGCAGGTCGTTGAGGACCAGGTCACCTATCCGCTGACCACCGCCATGCTGGCCGTGCCGCATGCCAAGGTGGTGCGAGGTTATTCATTCTTCGGCTTCTCCTTTGTGTACATTATTTTCGATGATGGCACGGATATGTACTGGGCGCGTTCGCGTGTGCTCGAATACCTGAATTATGTGGCTGGGCGCTTGCCGGACGGCGTAACGCCAACGCTGGGACCGGATGCAACCGGTGTCGGCTGGGTGTATGAATATGCGCTTGTGGACAGGTCGGGCAAACATGATCTGGCCGAGCTGCGCTCGATTCAGGACTGGTACATGCGCTATGCCCTGCAAACGGTGAATGGTGTATCTGAAGTTGCATCCATCGGCGGCTTTGTGAAGCAGTATCAGGTTGAAGTCGATCCCAATGCACTGGCCGAATATGGCATTCCGCTGGCCAAGGTCAGGAATGCCATCAAGCGCAGCAACAATGATGTCGGAGGTCGCCTTATTGAAATGGGCGAGACCGAGTTCATGGTACGCGGCAAAGGTTATCTGAGAGGCATCAATGATCTGCAAAGCATCCCCGTGGGTGTGGACGCTCATGGCACCCCGATCCTGATCCGGAATGTGGCACAAGTGCATCTGGGGCCGGAACTGAGGCGCGGACTTGTCGAACTCAATGGTGAAGGTGAGGTGGCTGGCGGCGTGATTATCATGCGTTATGGGCAGAATGCGCTGACCACCATCAAGGCGGTGCGGCAGAAACTATCCGAACTGAAAGCCGGGCTTCCAGACGGGGTTGAAATCGTGCCGACCTATGATCGCGGCGACCTGATCGAACGTGCCGTGGCAAATCTGAAGGGCAAGCTGTTTGAGGAATTTCTGGTGATCTCGCTTGTCTGCACCCTGTTCCTGATGCATGCCAGAAGTGCATTAGTGGCCATTGTCACACTGCCGCTCGGCGTGCTGATAGCCTTCATACTGATGCAATGGCAGGGGCTGGCAGCCAACATCATGAGCCTTGGCGGCATCGCTATTACCCTGGGGGCCATGGTGGATGGCGCGATCGTGCTCATTGAAAATACCCACAAACACCTTGAGCGATCTGAACACAATAAGGGCACCGCACTGACCGGCAGCGAACGCTGGGCTGCTGTTGGCAGGGCTTCGCGCGAAGTGGGGCCGGCGCTATTCTTCTCGCTGCTGATTATCACCGTTGCCTATTCAGCTATCTTCACGCTGGAAGCGCAGGAAGGCCGTTTGTTCAAGCCGCTCGCCTTTACCGCCACCTACGCCATGCTCGGCTCGGCCTTGCTGGCCGTGACACTGGTGCCGCTGCTGATGGGCTGGTTTATCAGAGGCCGCGTGATGCCGGAAAAGAAGAATCCTGTGAACCGTGCCCTGCAATGGGCGCACGGCCCGGCTCTTGCAGCCGCCATGCGGCATCGCTGGACCACACTGTTGATCGCCGTGCTGCTGCTGTTTTCAATGGCCGTGCCGCTAGCGAAGATCGGTTCGGAATTCATGCCGCCACTGGATGAGGGGGATATTCTCTACATGCCGACCACCTTCCCCGGCATCTCGATTACCAAGGCGCATGAACTGGTGCAGCAGACGGACAGGATACTGAAAACCTTCCCTGAGGTGGCATCGGTTTTCGGCAAGGCCGGGCGAGCGGATACAGCCACCGATCCGGCACCGCTGGCGATGCTGGAAACCATTGTTCGCTTAAAGCCGAAAGCCGACTGGCCGGATCCCGATAAAACCACGCAGGAGCTGATGCAGGAGATGGATAAAGCCATCCGGTTCCCGGGGCTGGCCAATGCCTGGACCTATCCCATCAAGACCCGCATCGACATGCTCTCCACCGGCATCAAGACGCCGGTCGGCATCAAGGTATCTGGGCCGGATCTGAATGTGCTGCAGCAGGTTGGCGAGCAGATTGAGCGGGCCGTCAAAACATTGCCTGAAACAACCTCCGCCTTCAGTGACCGGGCAGCCGGCGGCTATTATCTGGATATCGATATCCAGCGCGATCAGGCCGCCCGATATGGCCTGACCATCGGCGATATCGAGGATGTGATCCAATCGGCCATCGGTGGCATGAATGTCACCCAGACCGTGGAAGGTCTGGAGCGTTATCCGGTGAATCTGCGCTATCCGCGCGATTACCGCAGTGACCCGGATGCGCTCAAGCGCGTGTTGATACCGACCCCGACCGGCGCACAGATTCCGCTGGCCGCCGTGGCCGAGATCGGCGTGCATCGAGGCCCACCGGCAATCAAGAGCGAGAATGCACGGCCGAATGCATGGGTGTATGTTGATATCTCAAGCTCGGATATCGGCGGCTATGTCGCCAAAGCCAAACAGGTGATTCGTGATCATGTGAAGCTTCCTGCCGGCTATACGCTGGAATGGTCGGGGCAGTTCGAATACATGCAGCGGGCCGCAGCCAAAATGCAGATTGTCATTCCGGCCACACTGCTACTGATATTCCTGCTGCTGTACTTCAACTTCGGCAATCTGATGGCACCGCTGGTGGTGATGCTGTCGGTGCCGTTTGCGCTGATCGGCGGCTTCTGGCTGGTCTGGTGGCTCGACTTCAACCTGAGTGTGGCGGTGGCCGTCGGCTTTATTGCACTGGCCGGTGTGGCTGCGGAAATCGGTGTGCTGGTACTGACCTTTATCGATCAGGAAGTGGCTCGCCGCCGTGAAGAGGCGGGCGGTGTACTGACGCCGGAGGGCATGCACAGCGCAGTTCAGGCCGGGGTTGCCAAGCGCGTGCGCCCGATTGCCATGACGGCCACAGCCGTGATTGCAGGGCTTGTGCCGATCATGCTGGGTGCGGGCACGGGTTCGGACGTTATGCAACGCATTGCAGCACCCATGATCGGGGGCATGGTGACGACAACCTTGTTGTGCCTGATCGTATTGCCGGTGATTTACAGCATGTTGTTAAAAGTCAGGGAACAGTCGATGATTGGCTCGCAAAAGGAGAAAACATGAAAGACCTTAATAAACCATTCCATTTCTGGATGATGATGCTGGCAGGACTGTTGTTTGTTGCCTGCGATGCATCCAACGGCACGGCTGATAGCGCCAAAGCGGCAAAAGAAGTTACGCCGGAAGTTACCAGCGAGGCCGCCAAATCAGGGGCTGAAATCGTTATGTACAAATCTCCGACCTGCGGCTGTTGCGGCAGCTGGGCCGAGCATTTGAGAGACGCAGGCTTTACGGTGAAAGAGATCAAACGCGAGGACATGGATACCATCAAGGCACAGTACGGCGTGCCCGATAAGCTTGCGTCCTGCCATACCGCACTGATCGATGGTTATATCATCGAAGGGCATGTGCCGGCAGCGGATGTGAAACGCCTGCTGAAAGAGCGGCCGAACATTGCCGGCCTGACCGCTCCGGGCATGCCGATGAAGTCGCCGGGCATGCAGGACAAGGGACAGAAACCGGAGGGTTATGATGTATTGTCCTTCGACAAGAACGGCAAAGCTGCGGTCTTCAGCCACTACTAGGATGAACGTGGAGCGCTTTTTTGCCTGAGATGCAAAAGGTCCGCCTGGCGATCGACGGTATGAGCTGTGCCGGTTGCGTCAGCAAAGTGGAAACCTCGCTGAATGCCGTGCCCGGCGTGCATCAGGCAAGCGTGAACCTTGTTGACCGGACCGCACTCGTTCCGGCGGATGAGTCCGTATCGGCTGCAGACCTGATCACTGCTGTTCAGGGTGCGGGTTACGATGCCCACACGCTGGAAGGGTTGGAGAATGTGGCCGAACAGCAGGCCACTGAAGAGAAACATATGCGCAGCCTCTTCGCGCGTTTCCTGTTTGCCGGACTGGTCGGGCTGCCACTGTTCCTCAATCTGTTTTTCCATTATCTGCCTGCCATTTCTGCCAATAAGTTCCTTTGGCTGGGTATCGGCATGATCACGCTGGCGGCCATGGTGGTTGCCGGCCGTCATTTCTATATCGGTGCCTGGCGGGCTTTCAGCCATCACTCGGCCACCATGGATACGCTGATCGCCACAGGCACCGGCACCGCCTGGCTGTATTCAATGGCGATTATCCTGTGGCCCCAGATTGTGCCCGAAGTTGTCGCCAGTATGGGGCGGCATGCCTACTTTGATGCGGCTCTTATAATCATTGCCCTGATCAACATGGGCCAGGCGCTGGAGGTGCGGGCCCGCGGCAAGACCTCCGAGGCCATTCGCCGCCTGATCGGACTGCAGGCGAGTTCCGCACGCGTGCTGAGAGATGGCAAGGAAGTGGATATCCCGATTGCCGGTGTGGTTCCCGGTGATGTGGTGCGTGTACGCCCCGGCGAGAAAATACCCGTGGATGGGGAAGTGCTGGAAGGATCGTCAACGGTCGACGAATCCATGCTGACCGGTGAGCCGATGCCGGTGCAGAAGCAGGCCGGATCTTCCGTGGTGGGCAGTACGATCAACGTATCCGGAAGCTTTCTATACACTGCCAGACATGTCGGCTCGGATACGGTACTGGCACACATTATTGAGATGGTGAAGAACGCGCAGGCATCCAAACCGAAAATCGGCCGTATCGTTGATAAGGTGGCGGGTGTATTTGTACCGACCGTCCTGATTCTGTCCGTTCTGACCGCACTCATCTGGCTGAATTTCGGGCCTGAGCCGCGCATCAGTTTTGCGCTGGTTGCCGCCATGACCGTGTTGATTATTGCGTGCCCCTGCGCGCTCGGTCTGGCCACGCCGATTTCACTGATTGTCGGGGTCGGCAAGGCGGCGGAGTTCGGCATCCTGATTCGCAAGGGTGAAGCCTTGGAGCGGGCCTCGAAGCTGACCACCATTGTACTCGACAAAACAGGCACCGTGACCGCCGGCAAACCGGAAGTGACCGATGTGCTCGCAGAAGATCGGGATGGCGCCCTGAGACTGGCTGCAGGCATTGAGTCAGGCAGCGAACATCCACTGGCCGCAGCCATTGTTGCGAAGGCGCATGGCCGCGATTTGAGCATTCCAGCGTGCAAAGCATTTCAGGCGATATCCGGGCAGGGCGTAAACGGACAGATTGACGGGCACAACATCCTGTTCGGCAATACTGCGTTGATGGCGGTAAACGATATCGCTGTCGATAAAGAGCGGGCCGGGCAGATGGTAACGCTGGCCGAGCAGGGAAAAACACCGATGCTGCTTGCCAGTGATGGCGTGCTTGTCGGCATCCTCGCCGTGGCTGATCCGATCAAGGAGGGCTCTGCCGAGGCCATTGCGCAGATGCAGGCGCTGGGACTGAAAGTCGTGATGTTGACAGGAGATAATCACAAGACGGCCGTGGCCGTGGCGGCTCAGGTTGGGATTACAGACGTATTTGCCGAAGTGATGCCCGAGGACAAAGATGCCAAGGTGGCTGAGTTGCAGGCCACAGGTGAAGTGGTCGGCATGGTCGGCGACGGCATCAATGATGCCCCGGCCCTTTCACGCGCCGATGTCGGCTTTGCCATCGGCGCCGGCACGGATGTGGCCATCGAATCGGCCGATATCACATTGATGCGTTCATCGCTGGATGGCGTGGTGGTGGCGATCGAGATTTCAAAGGCCACGCTGCGCAATATCAAACAGAACCTTTTCGGAGCATTTGTTTATAACACCCTTGGCATACCGGTTGCCGCCGGCCTGTTATATCCGCTGATGGGATTGATGCTCAACCCCATGCTGGCTGGTGCTGCGATGGCGATGTCATCGGTAACGGTTGTAACCAATGCCAATCGCCTGCACCTGTTCAAGCCTGGAAGCGCATGATGCTGCTGGTGAATCTTGCAGGATTGTTATTGATCGCCTTCATTATCTGGTGGTTCTGGCTTTACCGGCCAGCTGCAGGGGTGGCTGCCGCTCCAGGCCAGATTGTTGAGGTGCGCGTCAGTGATGGCGTTTATGAGCCCTCGTTGATCGAGGCCGTGGCCGGTAAAGGCATTTCGCTCAGGTTTATTCGGGAGGATGAAACAGCCTGTGCCGGGCAGGTCGTCTTCCCTGAACTGGGCATCCAGAAAGAGCTTCCACTGGGTAAGCCGGTTGTCATTCGCCTGGTTCCCGAACATGCCGGTGAATTCGCCTTTCAATGCCAGATGGCCATGTATAAGGGCACCTTGCGCGTCAGGGAGAGGGAAGCATGAGGGTGGATCCGCGCTAAACTAATAAAGCGGATTTCCGGCAGGGAGACATGCAAATGGCCAAGACAGGTTTGCTGGGACTGAGGGAACTGATCGCCATTGGCGTGGGCGGCATGATTGGCGGCGGCATTTTCTCAGTCATGGGGCTGGCCGTTGAGATTGCCGGCGGCCTGGCGCCGATCGCATTTCTTCTTGGCGGTATCCTCGCGCTTGTCACCGGCTACTCCTACATCAAGCTGGCCACCTCGTATCATAGTGATGGCGCCAGCTTCACCTATCTCGAGTACGCCTTTCCGGACAGGCCTGTGATCGGTGCTTTTGTCGGCTGGGTGGTTGTCATCGGCTATATCGGAACCATGGCCCTGTACGCATTCACCTTTGGTGCCTATGCATCTGAACTTATGGGGGGGCCAGCTACCGGAACCGACCGCCAGGTCCTATCGACCGCGATTATCGCGGTATTCATGATGATCAATCTGTATGGCGTAAAATCAACCGGCAGCACGGAAGATCTGATCGTGTACGGCAAGATTCTGCTGCTTGGCATCCTTGCTTTCGTCGGTCTTGGTTCTGTGAACTTAGAGCAGGTACAGATCTGGCCTGCCGGCAAAATCGATGCCGTATTTATGGCTGGCGCCCTCATCTTCGTGGCCTACGAGGGATTTCAACTGATTACCAATGGTGTTTGCGAAACGGAAAATCCATCCCTAAATGTACCCCGAGGCATTTACGGCTCCATTCTGATTGTCATGGTGTTGTACTGCGTGCTTTCAGTGGTTGCAGTCGGATCCCTGTCGGTCGCTCAGCTGGTCGAAGCCAAGGAGTATGCCCTTGCGGTTGCTGTCGAGCCCGCCATGGGTAATGTCGGCAGGATTCTTGTCTCCATCGCTGCCATGCTGGCGACTGCTTCGGCCATTAACGCAACCATGTTCGGTTCATCTAGAATGATGGCTGAAATGGCCGTTGGCAAAGAAATGCCGACTGCCTTTTCTTTCCGTAATCGAAGCCATGTGCCCTGGATCGCAGTCGTCGTCGTGTCCGTATTAACCGTGCTGCTAACCTATAACAGCGGCCTCGAATTTATTGCATCGTTTTCAAGCATGACGTTCCTGCTGGTTTCGCTCGCAGTGGCTTTGGCAAATTTAAAGCTGCATGCATTCACGCATTCGAATCTCTGGCTCGTGACCTCGGCCAGTGTGCTTTTGCTTGCGACCATAGCAACGCTGATCGTCTACCTTGCCGATCGTATGCCGCATACGCTGGCTGCGATTGGCGTGATATATATCGTGATTGCGATAGCCGTCTGGTTATTTGAAAAGAATCGATAGCTGTTTATTTCCTGATGCGGGTATGATCGCTGCATGAGCATCATCTGGATCTGGTTGACGGGATTGTTGTTTGCGCTGGTGCACAGCCTGCTGGCGGCGTCCTGCATGAAAAATTACATGCATGGCAGGGGCATCGGACTGCAGGCTTACCGGCTGGCCTACAGCATACTGGCCCTGATCCTGACATCGCAGTGGCTGCTGTTTGTGTATGCGTTGCCGGATACCCCGCTATACCACCTCACAGGCTGGGCCCATGCAGTGCTGGTGGCGCTGCAACTGGCCGGGCTTGGCATCGTGCTGTTATCGTTCCGCGCCTTTGATGCCGCCATGTTTCTCGGTTTCAGGCCCATGCCTGATGAGGGCGAGCCTTTTCATGAAACCGGTATCTATCGCTTTGTCCGACATCCGATGTACAGCGGTTTCATGCTGATACTGCTGGCCAGTCCTGTGCAAACCGTAAACAGCCTCAATATGGCGTTCGTGATCTGCCTGTATTTTGTCATCGGCTCCGGGTTTGAGGAGCGCCGCATGCTGGCAGGGCGGCCTGCCTATGCGGATTACAGGCAACGGGTTGCTGCGTTTATTCCAAAATTCTGACCTGAATCGCCCGATAAAGATTATGGGTTGCTAATATTATAATCAAGCTGTATTCTTCGCCATATGGAAATGATCCCTCAGGAAAATATACAGCAGGCAAGCGAAGGCCTGCGTGCCATTGCCCACGAAGTACGCCTGAGCGTACTGTGCCATCTGATGAACGGCCCGATGTGCGTGAATGAGCTGATACAGGCCACAGGCTCCTCACAGTCCAATCTGTCTCAGCATCTGGCCAAGATGCGCATGCTGGGCATTATTGCCAACGAGAAACGCGGCCAACAGGTTTATTATCGGATCACCAACCCTCAATTTAAAGAGTTGGTGCATGTGCTCAAGCATATTTATTGCCCCGAAGCCTGCGGTCCTGTCTCCGGGGAGGTTTGATGGGTGTTTTTTTTGTCTAATATATCAACAATTCGTTATGTAGTGATGTTTCTGCCGGCACTGATGGTGCCGACGCTGGCTTCGGCCGATGAAACCATGTCACTCAAGCAGGGTGTTGCCTATGCGGTTGCACACAATCGCATGCTGGCTGTTGCGGAAAGCCGCGTGGACAAGGCGAATGCCGAGGCTGATATCGTTACCGGCCGCATGCTCCCCAGCGTGCATGTATCGACGGGCTTCGCCCGCAGCAATTCGCCAATGGATTATTTCGGCAGCAAATTGTTGCAGCGTCGCATTACAGCCGCTGATCTTTCGCCAGCCGCCCTGACACATCCGAGCTACATCAACAATTACCGCTCCCGCCTCGGGCTGAGTATGCCCGTGTTTGCAGGCGGCGCACTTTGGGCCGGGCGTGCGCGTGCAAAGCACCATGCCGAGGCAAGTACGCTCAATTTTGAATACCGGAAACAGCAGCTCATTTACCAGACCATCGTGGCCTTCGTGCAGTCCAGCCAGACGAAGGCGCAGGTCGAAGCCAATGAGAAGGCCGTGCAGGCTGCAGAGAAACGCTGGCAGGATGTACAGGCACTGAAAAAACGCGGCATGGCCATTAACAGCGACGTGATGGATGCACATGTGCACTTACTGCGCACACAGGTGGCGCTGGACGAAGCACGTGCCATGCACGCAAACAGCATCGAATCATTGCGTCTGGTACTGGGCATGAATGCAAGCCTGACTCCCGCTGTGGCGGATGAGCCGCGCGTGAATTTCGCAACCGAATCTCCCGAGCAACTGATGGCCAGGGCAACAGAGCGCAGGCCTGACCTGCAGGCACTCGAAAACGAATTGAAGGCTGCTGAATCCGCACGCACGGAATCACAGGCAGCCTATTTGCCGCAGGTAAACCTGATGGCGGCGCAGGAATGGAACAATGAAACCTTCGGCCTGAAGAACCGCAATACCATGATCGGCGCCTCGGTGACCATGAACCTGTTTGCTGGCGGATCCGACCGGGCGCGGGTGCGCGTGGCCGAGAGTGAGCGAGTGGCGCTGTCACTGCAGATTGAGGACAAGCGGCAGGAGATCGGCAATGAAGTCGCGCAGGCGCTGCGCAGCCTGAACACGGCGGAAAAGCGCCTTGAAAGCGAGCAGAAAGCGCTGGAGCAAACATCCGAATCTTTACGCATCAAGTCGATGCGCCACGCCCAGGGTCTGGAAAAAACCTCCGACCTGCTCGATGCGCAAGTGAGCCTGGATGTATCAAGAGTAGCCATTATCCGCGCCAAATATGACGTGGTGATTGCCCAGGCCGCCCTGCAGCTCGCTGCCGGCACGCTGGATGAAGGAGTGGTGCAATGAGATATTTGACAACAAGCCGACCGGCCATGGTGGCATTAACACTCCTGGCGGCCAGCCTTCCGGCCTGCTCGGACGATCCGCAGTCAGCCACCCACACCGGGCCGGTATCACAGGCCAGTACACTGAAGGTTTCTCTGTCCGAGGTTCCTGCCCGCTACGAAACCAGTGGCAGCGTGACCTCGGATCACCGGGTATCGATCAGTTCCCGGCTGCCTGGTTTTATCCGTGAAATGACCGTGCGCGAGGGCGACCGGGTCACTGTCGATCAGCTGCTGGTGCGCGTGGATGCTGTGGATGCCAAGCAGCAACTGATTCAGGCCAGGGCCGATCTGACCAATGCCGAGGCTGATCTGCAACGATATAACGAACTATTAAAGGCCGGTGCTGTGACCAGCCAGCAGGCTGCAACGGTCCGGCTGCGCTACAAGGTAGCCAAATCGCAGGTCGAGCAGGCGCGCAACCAGCTTGGCTACGCCGAGGTACGCTCGCCGGTGAACGGCGTGGTGGTCGAAAAGCGTCTTAGCCAGGGTGATCTGGCCTCACCCGGCCTGACCATTCTCACTCTTGAGGATCCGGCCAGCCTGCTTGTTGAGACCTACGTTTCCGAACAGTTCATCAGCTCCATCAAGGAAGGCGCGCAGGTCGATATTGAACTGCCGTCATTAAAACAGACCTACAAGGGTGTCGTGCGTCAGGTAGTGCAGGCGGCCGATCCGGTCTCGCATCAGTTTCTTGTCAAAACAGCGTTGCCCGCTTCCGATGATCTGCATCCGGGCATGTACGCCCAGACAGGTTTCCATGTCGGCACCCGGCAGGCGCTCTTCATCCCGCAGGCAGCCACCATTTCGCGCTCGGGCCTGAATGCCGTGTATGTGCTGGATGCACAAAACATCGCCCACTACCGGCAGATTCGCCTCGGTCAGCCGAAAGGCGACCAGATTGAAGTGCTCGCCGGCCTGCATGACGGCGACGTCATTGCCTGGAATGGCACGCCTGCATTGTTAAGCGGCACAAACGTACAGACAGCCGGACAGGCTAAATAAGCATGACGCAGGAATCTCGCGTGGATGCGCCACTGAATATTGCCGGACGCCTCGGAAAGGTGGCCATGGGCACCAACCTGACCCCGATCATCAGCATCCTGATTTTCCTGGTCGGGTTGCTTGCGCTATCCATCACCCCGCGCGAGGAAAACCCGCAGATTGATGTGCCTGCCGCCAATGTGATCGTGCAGATGCAGGGAGCCAGCCCGGAAGAGGTACAGAACCTGATCGTCCGCCCGATGGAGATGATCCTGCGTGAAATGACCGGCGTGGATCATACCTTTGGCGCGGCCATGGACTCGCTCGGCGTTGTGACCGTCATGTTCAAGGTGGGCGAGGACAAGGAAGCCAGCCTGGTCAAACTTTACGACCGCATCATGCACAATCTCGATCGCATCCCGGCCGGGGCTTCGCAGCCCCTGGTCAAGCCGATGGATGTGGACGATGTGCCGGTATCCGTCATCACCCTCTCTTCACCCCGGATGGACGGCCTGGCCCTGAAGCGTCTGGCCGAGCGGGTGCGCGAGGAGCTTTCGCCGCTTGAAGGCGTCTCGGTTGCCGACATTATCGGCGGCCGCAATCATGAAATAAGCATCCGGATCGATGCGGCCAGAATGGCGGCTTACCACATCACCCTGGATGAGCTGCACCAGATTCTCGTCGGCGCCAATGCCGGCGGCCCCGTCGGATCACTGGTCGGCGACAATGCGGTGACGCGTGTCTGGCTTGATGGCTACCTGAAAAATGCCAGGGACGTCGGCACCCTGATCGTGGGACAGACCAAGGATAAACCGGTGTACCTGCGTGATATTGCCACGATTACGGATGGTCCGGCCGAGGTCAGACAGCTGCACCGCATCGGATTCGGCCCGGCTGCACAGGGAACGATTGATGCAGGCGAGCCTGAAACGCCTGCTGTCTCGATCTCGCTGGCCAAGAAGCGCGGCACCAACGCCGTGACTGTCACCCAAGGCATCGAAAAGAAACTCAACGAGCTGAAGGGTGATTTCATTCCGGACAATGTGCGCGTCGATATCACCCGGGACTCCGGCGAGCGGGCCAATGCCGCCGTCAACCTTCTGGTCGAGCACCTCGGCATCGCCATTGCCACGGTCATCCTGATCATGCTGCTGTTCCTCGGCTGGCGTGAAGCTGCGATCGTGACCCTGAACATTCCGCTGATCCTGTTTATCGTGCTCGCCATCGGCCTGCTGGCCGACCAGACCATCAACAGGATCACCCTGTTCTCGCTTATTCTGGCACTGGGCCTGCTGGTCGACGATGCCATCGTGGTTATCGAAAACATTCACCGGCACCTGCATCACGGGGCAAGCAGCCTGGCTGAAAAGGCGCGCCTGATTATTCATGCCACCAATGAAACCGGCAAACCGACCATCGTGGCCACCATCGCCGTGATTCTCGCCTTCATCCCGATGGCCTTCGTAACCGGCATGATGGGGCCGTATATGGGCCCGATCCCGTTCAATGCGCCGCTGGCCATGGCCGCATCGCTCATTATCGCCTACGCATTCACCCCCTGGATCGCCCGGCGCTGGATGCCGTGCAAGGTGACCTCCCCGACCATGGAAGAAAAGGATCAGGCGCCGAAAGACTGGGTGCATCAGACCTATATGCGGCTGGCCGTGCCCCTGGTTGAAAACAAGGCAACACGCCGCATCTTCTGGATTGTCGTGGGTGTCCTGTTTGTCGGCGCCATGCTGCAGCCGGGCTGGCAGTTCCTGCGCCCGTCGGGCATCAACGGGCCACTGACGCCAGGCAGTGTTGAGCTGAAAATGCTGCCCAAGGGTAACCAGAACACCTTCAACATCACGCTGGATCTGCCGGAGGGTTCGACCCTGGAAGATACCGACCGGCTGGCGCGCGATATAGGTGATGTCCTGCGCACCCATCCCATGGTGCAGGATTACGAGGCCTTTGTTGGCCGCGGCGGGCCGATCGATTTCAACGGCATGCTGCGTGGTGCAGCCCTCTTCCGCGAAGGGCCGAACCTGGGTGAAATCCGTGTCAATCTTCTCGACAAGCACCAGCGTTCCGAGCGCTCATCCGACATCGTGCTGCAGATCAGGGCGCTTCTCGAGCCGCTGCTTGCCGCAAATCCCGGAGCATCGGTGAAGCTGGTGGAGGATCCACCGGGTCCGCCGGTGCGCGCCACATTGATGGCCGAGATCTATGGACCGGATTACAGCACCCAGCGCGCGATTGCCGAGAAGGTCACCGGTGTGTTCGGCAACACCTATGACGTCACCGATATCGACAACTCGATCGGGGCTGATCAGACGCAGCTCAATATTCTCGTCAACCGCGAGAAGGCATCCCGTCTGGGGGTCGCAACGCAGCAGGTTGAAACTGCCCTGCGCGATTTCCTGCAGGGTTACAATTTCGGTGCGGTGCATGTGGCGCACGAGCATCACTCCGTGAACCTGCATGTGCAGCTTCCGAGGTCGCTGCGCGCCCATGCCGAGGATCTGGATCGCATCTATGTCAGCGGCAGCCAGGGCCCTGTCCCGCTGTCGGCCATTGCCAGCATTGAAAAGTCCGTCGTGGCCAAAACGATTTTCACCAAGGACAGCCATCCGGTGACCTACGTGACTGCAGAGCCGAAAATCGGTTCGCAGGTTTATTCACTGCTGGATATGGACAGCCGGCTGGATAACAGCGAGATCGTGCCCGGTGTTCAGCTCAAGACCGGCGGCATGCGCTTCACCGATACGCAGCCCGATGACACCTTCGGCTATCAGCTGCTGTGGGATGGCGAAATGCGCCTGACCCTGGATGTGTTCCGCGATCTGGGTGCCGCCTTCATTGTGGCGCTGATCCTGATTTACCTGCTGATGGTGGCCTACTATGGCGAATTCATTCTGCCCATGCTGGTCATGGCGCCGACAGCCCTGACCATGATCGGCATCTTCCCCGGACACCTGATCACAGGGCAGCCGTTCACGGCCACATCGATGATCGGCATGATCGCGCTCGCCGGTATTGTCGTGCGCAATTCCACCCTGCTGATCGATTTCATTCTCGATTACCGGGCGCAGGGGCATGACGTAAAAACAGCCGTACTGGAGGCCGGTGCCGTGCGTGCACGCCCCATCCTGCTGACGGCACTGGCCGTCGTTGCCGGTACATCCATCATGATCGCCGATCCGGTATTCGGCGGCCTGGGCGTATCGATGGCTTTCGGCACGCTCGCAGCCACCGCCCTGACCCTGTTTGTGACGCCGCTGATGTATTACCTGTGGCAACGCGACAAGCCCCTGGCGGAACCCCATTGCCAGCCTGAACAGGGCGGCATTCAATAAAATCTGAACGTAATAGGAGTACAACCATGACCATTCAACGCGCAATACGCATTATCGCAGGCTCATTCATCCTGCTCAGCCTGCTTCTGGCCCACCTTTACAACGGGGTGGCGCTGACCGAGCCGACATGGCTCTGGTTCACCGCATTTGTCGGCGCCAACCTGCTGCAGTCGGGCCTCACCCAGTGGTGCCTGATGGAAGTCATTCTCTCCAAGCTGGGCATGAAGCACGCCTGAGGGCGGCCTGATTTTGGCGACCCCTCCCCGGGTCGCAGGATGTCGGAAACAAGGCGACATCAGGAAGCTGGCAGGTGCGGGTGGCCCATCCTCCCCTCCCCATGTGCGGACACCGCCCGTACCTGCCTTCAATTCAAACAACGAGGAATAACAGATGGATATGATTCAACAGAATTTCGGCTATATCGTGATGGGCCTGTTCATTGCATGGATGTTGTGGCGACGCCTGATCGCGCCGAAACTTTCCGGTGTGGCTTCGATGTCGGCCGGTGAATACATGCAGTTGCGCGATCAACCGCATGCACTGGTGGATGTGCGCTCGGCAGGTGAATGGGCTTCGGGCCATGCGCCGAATGCAGTGCATATTCCGCTGGGCGAGCTCTCAGGCCGCCAGCGCGAAATCCCGGCAACACAGCCGGTGGTGGTGGTCTGTGCTTCGGGCAACCGCTCGGCGGTCGGCGCTACAACACTGGCCAGGCAGGGATTCAGGTCGGTGTATAATTTTTCCGGCGGCATGAGCGCATGGCAGGGCGCAGGTCTGCCTGTCAGGACAGGCAAATAAGCCACTGTGACAAACTCACAGACGCTTCATGGTGCATGGTTAGGCTGGCTGCAGGCAGCATGAGAAAGCAAGGAGAGCATATGAAGAAAATGATATTAAGCGCATTGGCATTGCTGCTGATCCCGTTCATGGCCACGGCATGCGGCATGGGTGAGCAGAGCCCGGACGGCTATGAAAATGCAACGGTCAGCCATGCCCATGAGCACTGGCAGCAGGGTGCCGCATCTCCCATTCCGTTTGAATTTATCGACGTGCGTACTGTTGAGGAATTCAAGGCCGGCCATATCCAGGGTGCGCATCTAATTCCAGTACAGGTATTGGCTGATCATCTGGCCGATGTGCCGAAGGACAAGCAGGTCTATGTCTATTGTCATTCCGGCAAGCGTTCCGCCCGTGCGGCCAAATTGCTGGCCGACAAGGGCTTTAAAAATATTGAAAATATGGTCGGCGGCATTGAAGCCTGGAAGTCGGCCAACTATCCGGTGGTGAAAAAATGATCTCTTCAATTGATGTAAATTCCCTGTATCCGCGCTGGCTGACTGCAGCCGAAAAAGAGGAGGCATGCACCATCATTGATGTGCGCACGCCCGAGGAATATATCGCAGGCCATGTGCCGTCGGCCAGGCTGCTGCCCTTGAGCACCATCATGGCGCGCGGCCATGAAGTGCCGAAAGAGGGCAAGGTGTATGTCATCTGTCAGGCAGGCGGCCGTTCGGCCCAGGCTGCAGGCTATCTGGCACAGCAGTTCGGACATGACAACCTGATCAATGTGGCAGGCGGCACGATGGCCTGGACAAGTGCCGGTTATCCGGTCGAAAAGGGGGGCCATCATGAAGATTGAATACGGCATGCGCTGCGAATTCAACGGCAGCATTGAAGCGGCCGAGACAGCCATCACCGATGCCCTGAAGGAAGTCGGGTTCGGCATCCTGACCCGCATCGATGTGGCGGAAACCCTGAAGAAGAAGATCGATGTCGATCGCGCGCCTTATGTGATCCTCGGCGCCTGCAATCCGAAGCTGGCCAACAGGGGCCTCGGCCTTGAGCCAGAGCTCGGACTGATGCTGCCGTGCAATGTCATCGTGTACGCGGATGAAGCAGGCAAAACCGTGGTGTCGATTATCGATCCGGCAGCCATGGTCGCCATGATGGGTAACCCGCAGCTGACCTGCCTTGTCGAAGAGGCACGGCCGCTTTTGCAGAAAGCGCTGGCAGCCGTTCAGAAATAAGGATGCTCTGAAAAAGTCAGAACACCCTTAGCGACTCACGGACGAGTTGCCATAATCATGCCCCGGAGGGCCTGATTTTGTGAGCAAAGGCGAAACCGCGTTTTTGCTTTGCGCATGGAACAAGTGCATGGACGCACCTGTTCCGACCAGAAAAACAAAACGGGTGCCCGGCGGCAACCGGACACCCGTCCACAGTTTCCTCATCACCAAATGAAATAAACACCCGGATGGTGATGGGGATCGGGGGGCGAGGGAAACCTCGCCCATCCCCCTGCCAGTCGGCAATACGGACTGTGCAGTTATCAACAAGGCCCTCGCGATTGCATTGGCCCGATCAAGGAGACGAATACTATGGCACATGTAGTCATTATGGGAGCAGGAATCGGCGGTATGCCGGCTGCTTATGAAATGAAAGATGCCCTGAAGAAGCTCGGCGGCGAACACGAGGTGACGGTGGTATCCAATGTGGATTATTTCCACTTCACCCCGTCCAACCCCTGGGTAGCTGTCGGCTGGCGCGATAAGGAGCAGATCAGCTTTGCCTGCTCGCCCTACCTGAACAAGAAAGGCATCAACTTCCTGTCCGTCGGCGTGGATGAGATCCTGGCCGATGAGAGCCGTCTGCGCCTCGGCAACGGGCAGTTTCTTGAATATGATTACCTGATCGTGGCCACCGGACCTCGGCTGGCATTTGAGCTGGTTGAAGGCATGGGCCCGCAGGGACATACCCACTCGATCTGCCATGTCGATCATGCCGTGGAGGCCTATCACGCCTTCGAGGAATTCTGCAAGAATCCCGGCCCGATCGTGATCGGTGCGGTGCAGGGCGTATCCTGCTACGGCCCGGCCTATGAGTATGCCTGTATCCTCGATACGGAACTGCGGCGCAGAAAGCTGCGCGACAAGGTACCGATGACCTTCATCACCCCTGAGCCGTATATCGGCCATCTGGGTCTTGGCGGCGTTGAGGATTCCAAGGCCCTGCTCGAATCGGAACTGAGAAAACGGGACATCAAGTTCATCACCAACTGCAAGACACTCAAGGTGCACGAGCACAGCCTCGATTATGAGGAAGTGGATCGTCATGGTGAGGTGATTGCATCCGGATCGCTGGATCACAAGTTCGCCATGCTGATGCCGCCGTTCCGCGGTGTCGGGCCTGTGGCCAACTGCGAAGGCCTGGTCAATCCGATGGGTTTTGTGACCATCAACGATTTCCAGCAGAATCCGACGTTCAAGAATATCTTCGGCACCGGCGTGATTGTGGCAATTCCACCGGTCGAGCCCACGCCATTGCCTGTCGGCACACCGAAGACCGGCTTCATGATCGAGACCATGACCACGGCCATCGTGCACAACATCGTACATGATCTGAAGGGCGAAGAGCCCGAGAAGAGTGGCACCTGGGGTGCGATCTGCCTGGCCGATTTCGGCGATGGCGGCGTGGCACTCGTGGCCTATCCCCAGATTCCGCCGCGCAACATGGTCTGGGCCAAGGGCGGGGCATGGGTGCATGTGGCCAAGGTGGGCTTCGAGAAGTATTTCATGCGCAAGATGAAGACCGGCGTTTCCGAGCCCTTCATCGAGAAGGCATTCCTCAAGCGCATGGGCATCGAGCGCCTGAAGTAATCCCCTTATCCCCTGTGGCGGCCGGGTTCGCCGCAGGGGATAACAACTGCCAAGGAGAATGACACGTGACAGACACCTATAAACAACTGACCACCGAACTTTCGGCCACCATCGGCAGCATCCGCAAGGATATCCCCGATGTCATGAAAGGCTTTTCGGCCATGGCCGGAGCAGCACTGGAAGATGGCGCGCTATCGAAGAAAACCAAGGAAATGATGGCCCTTTCCATCGGCATCGCCACCCACTGCAGGGGCTGTATCGGCTTTCATGTCAAGGCACTGATCGCGCTCGGTATCACCCGCGAAGAGCTGGCCGAGCTGCTGGGCATGGCCGTGTATATGGGCGGCGGCCCATCCCTGATGTATGCAGCCGAGGCCATGCAGGCCTACGAGGAATTCAGCGCATCATGATGCGCCTCGCCAGCTGGCTGCACTGCCCGTCGATGGGCATGCTGGTAGCCGCCGCCCTGCTGCTGGGGCTGGCTCCTTTCACGCCCGAGCCGCATCTGGTGGAAAAGGTACGCATGCTGATGCATGGCGAACTGGTGCGCCCGATCGATATCTTCGATTTGTTCTGGCACAGCTGGCCGCTCTTGTGGATCGCCCTGCGCCTAGCCACGCCGAATGCTGTTTGCGGTGTGCCCAAACGATCATGATTGCCGTCGACATCGGCCTGTTCCTGATCATCGCCCTGCTGTGCTGGCGCGGTTATCAGCAGCGCCAGCTGTGGATGTTTTATCTCGGCCGTCTGCTCGAACGCATGTTCAACGGCCGCAGTTTCCTGCGCCTTCTGTTCACCCTCGGCCCGCTGCTGGTCGGCTGGTTGCTGCTATGCCATTGGATCAACACGCACGGCTGGCACGGTCTGGCTGCCGGAGGCGTGCTGCTGGCCATGGTCATGGGCCTGAATGCCATGCGCAATCTTGAAGAACAACAAAAATGGGAGAAAGAACAATGCGACATCCTGAAATAACCCTGGCGGCCCTGCTGCTGCCAGTCACAGCCTTTGCCGATCCGCTGGACAAGGGCGAGGCCTATACAACCCGCAAGGAACCGCCCGACTGGATGACGGGCGTGGATATCAGCTGGCTGCTGGTGGATTACGGCCTGTTTGCCCTTGCCGTCATCGCCCTTGGCTGGCTGCTGGTGAAGAAGCCCGAACAATTTGCGCGCTTCGAGGCCATCATCTGCCTGCCGTTTCGCACCCTGCTGAAGGGTGCGGCAAAGCTTCCGATCCTGCTGCGCGAACTGGCACAGGGCCTTGTCGGCCTGGGCGCGGTGCTGCTGGTCGTAGCGTGGGTGATCCTGTGCCAGTGGCTGAAGCATCATGGCTTCGGCGGCCTGTCCATGGCCGGGCTGGCGCTGGAAGCAGTGATCCTGGTGCGCCTGATCAAGGGCACTGAAAAACCATTGCCGGTGCAGCCGGAATAAGCAGAAGAAACTAAAGCAACAAAGGAGAAGCATAATGAAAGCATGGATGATCGTTGGTGTAGTAAGCCTTGCCGTATGTTCGGCGAACGCGGTGGCTGCGGATGCTCCCACAGCACCCGGCATGGGCAGGATGATGATGGGCGGCGGCATGCAGCCGGCAGCGGAAGAGCGCGAATCGGCCGGCATTCCGGATGCGATGAAGACACGGCATCTGGCGCGCATGCGTTCGCACCTGGAAGCGGTGAACGATATTATTGCCGCGATTGCTGCAGGCGAATTCGACAAGGCCTCGGAAGCCGCACGCACCGGTCTTGCCATGAGTGGCATGGGCGGCGGTAAAGGCATGGGACAAGGCGCAGGCAAGGGACCCGGTATGGGTCAGGGCAAAGGCCCCGGTATGGGCAAGGGTCCGGGCATGGGCGGCGGCATGGGCATGTGCAAGGGCATGAACAATGAGGAATTCAAATCCCTCGGCATGGCTTTCCACAAAAGTGCAGGCAAGCTGGCCGAGGTTCTGAAAACCGGCGATGAAAAGGAATCCCTGCGTGCCCTGAACCGGACAGTGAACTATTGCATCCAGTGCCATGCGACGTATCGTCAGTAAGCACTGACATACAGAGCAACAACCGGGGGAAGCCATGAACGACTGGGAACAACGCTATCAGCAGGGTGAAACTGGCTGGGATCGCGGCACGGCCAGCCCGGCCATCGAGCACTGGCTGAGTGCCGTACTGAAGGCTCCGGCGCGGGTGCTGATTCCCGGCTGCGGCCGCGGCCATGAAGCGGTGTTTCTGGCCTCGCACGGATTCGATGTCACCGGCATCGATATTGCCACATCGGCCGTGCTCCATCTTGAAGAACAGCTGGCTGCCGAAGGTTTAAAGGCCGAGGTGATCCTCGGCGATCTCTTTGCCTATCAGCCCGATAAACCGTTCGATGTGGTGTATGAGCAGACCTGCCTGTGTGCCATCCAGCCGCACGAACGCCCGGCCTACGAAGCTAAGCTGCACAGCTGGCTTAAGCCCGGCGGCCATCTGCTGGCCCTGTTTATGCAGACCGGTGCCGATGGCGGCCCGCCGTTTCACAGCGATCTGCTGGCCATGCACAAGCTCTTTCCCGATGAGCGCTGGCAGTGGCTGACGGAAGAGCCGCTGTTTGTGCCGCATCGCAACGGCCGCTTCGAACTCGGATATCAGCTGATCCGGCGATAAGCATCGGCTCAACGTTGCCATGGAGGCCTGAATGAAGTGTGTCATCCGCGCCTGGCATCAGCACGAAGGTGAATTGCGCCGCTGGCTGATTGCCACGCTGGGCAATCCGAACGATGCCGAAGATCTGCTGCAGGATGTGTTTGAGAAAGCCATGCTGCAGGGTGAGCGCTTCTGCTCGCTTGATAGTCCGCGTGCATGGCTGTTCTGTGTGGCGAAAAATGCACTGATCGACAGATACCGTCTGAAACGCGAACACATTGAACTGCCCGAGAATATGCCTGTCGAGGAAAAGCAGAGCGATGCGGTGGACGATCTCTCGGAATGTCTTCCGCGTGTCCTCTCCGAGCTTTCGCAAGAGGATCGCGAGGCCATTACCCTGTGCGACCTGAACGGCATGAAACAGCTGGATTATGCCGAACTTAAAGGCCTGAGCCTGCCTGCTGCCAAGTCTCGCCTGCAACGGGCCAGAAAGAAATTACGCACCACCCTTGAGCAAAACTGCAAGGTTCGCTTGAGTGAAGCAGGCAAGGTCTGTTGCTTCGTGCCGAGGCCCCCCCTGAAATAAATCCGCATGCATCTTTTTGCCCCTTCGTTCGTCTTCTTTTGTAAGGACGAATAAAACAGGGGGCATCCATGCCTGAATCAGTCGAAAACAACGCCGGTGTACCGCCCATGCATGTGCTGACGCACATGCACAGTCGGCATCCGTTTGTATTTCTGCTCAGCGCAGGCCTTCTGTGGACGCTCGTGTATTCCAACCTTCCGAGTGCCGCAGGCGCTTTAACAGCAGCACTGCCGCTGAATCCATCCGGACATTTGGCCGAAGCCATACGCTTCCTGCTCTATGAAGCACCCAAGGTGCTGATGCTGCTCACTGCTGTGGTGATGGTGATGGGCATGATCAATTCCTGGTTCACACCTGAGAAAACCCGCTCCCTGCTGGCCGGGAGGCATGAAGGCGTGGGTAGCGCGATGGCTGCCACACTGGGCATCGTCACCCCGTTCTGCTCCTGTTCGGCCGTGCCGCTGTTCATCGGTTTTGTGCAGGCGGGTGTACCGCTGGGTGTAACTTTCTCATTCCTGATTGCCGCCCCGATGGTCAATGAAGTGGCGCTGACGCTGTTGTTTGCACTGCTCGGCTGGAAGGTGGCCCTGCTTTATCTCGGCCTGGGCCTTTCGATTGCCATCGTCGCCGGCTGGGTGATCGGCCGCCTACATATGGAGGCGTACCTTGAGGACTGGGTGCGGAATATGGCCAGGGTGGATCCGGGATATGTTCCTGAAAAGCTGGGCATGGCTGAGCGTTTGAATGCCGGATTCAAGGCGGTGAAAGAAATCGTCGGACGGGTCTGGCCGTATGTGGTGGCCGGTGTAGCCATCGGTGCGGGCATTCACGGCTATGTGCCGCAGGATTTCATGGCCGGCCTGATGGGCAGCGAATCCTCATGGTGGTCCGTGCCTGCATCGGTTCTGATCGGCGTTCCGATGTATTCCAACGCCGCAGGCATTATTCCGATTGTTGAGGCCTTGCTGGATAAGGGGGCGGCTCTGGGCACGGTCCTGGCCTTCATGATGAGTGTGATTGCATTGTCTCTCCCCGAATTGGTGATTCTGCGCAAGGTGCTGAAGATGCGCCTGATCGCCGTGTTTGTCGGCATCGTCGCCAGCGGCATCCTGCTCGTGGGTTATGTTTTTAATGCGGTGTTGTAGAATGAATGGAGGTAAATATGAAACAGATCAAAGTGCTTGGCACAGGTTGCAGAAGCTGCCAGCTGTTGGTTGATATGATTGCTGAAACAGCCAAAGGAAAATGCATCAGCATAGAACTGGAGAAGGTGGAAGACATTCAGGAAATCCTGCGCTACGGCATCATGAGCACGCCGGGCGTGGTGCTGGATGGCGAAGTCGTCCATAGCGGCGGCATGCCGGCCAAATCAACCATTGAAAGCTGGCTGCAGTGAATGCGCAGGCTGCATGCTGTGCAAGGCTGGCTATCGTCAATAATTAATCGGCCACGGGCTGCTTCGGCAGCATAGATGGGCTATCCTCTGTCGAGTCGGGCAAGATAAAGACACACACAGCCAGGGGCCCGACAATCCGCGGCGCAGGAGATAAGGCCTATGGCCCTGTACCACCGTTTTCTTGATGCCGTGCCGTGGTATCTGGCGCGTTATTACTGGTGGGCCTATCTGTGGAAACGAAGCATCTGGTTCTTCGATCATCAGCCGATGATCAATGCCATCCTGTTCGGCCATTATGAAAAGCTTATGCATGCCACTCTGGCCCGCTATCAACCGCAGCCCGGCGAGCACTGCCTGCAGCTCACCTGTGTGTACGGCAAACTCACCCCGCAGCTAGCCCGCTTATCGCCAACCGGCCTGCATATCATGGATGCCTCCATGGATCAGCTGGCGCTGGCGCGCAGGAAATGTGCCGACACCCCGCTTTATGCCGCACGCATGGATGCCGAGAGCCTCGGCTATATTGATGATGCCTTTGATTCCGTGGTGCTGTTTTTCCTGCTGCACGAAATGCCGACCGAAGCGCGGCAGAACACCTTCGCTGAAATGCTGCGCGTCACCCGCCCCGGAGGGACGATCCTCATCACCGAATACGGTCCGTTGCCGACTCACCACTTCCTGTATCGCTTTGCCCCGTTCCGCTGGCTGCTCGGCTGGCTGGAGCCCTTCCTGCCCGGCTTCTGGCATGAGGATCTCGATGCAAAACTGAACGAAGCCGCCGCCGCATCAGGCAAGCGAATCGAACGCGTGGGCAAGGAAGCGGTAATCTTTTCCAGCTTTTATCGCGTGATCGAGTACAGGCTGGAGATGTCATAGGGTCTGCAAGGCGCCATCGTGCAATCACACATATCACTCTTGGAATGTTGTATTGCAAGGCCTGACCCTGCCTCTTCCGGAAGATGGGCCGTGTTTGTGTTATACTACTAAGCGTAATGCATTACGGCATTCAGGAGATGGGCCATGACAAACAAAGAACAGGACAAAGGCAGGATGGCGGAGAAGTACGATAAGCTTGCCCACAGATTCAACGAGATCTATCAGAAAGGAAAGACGCGCGGGCACGGTGCGATGCAGGAGGCGCTGGAGAAGGCCCGCAAGCAGTTGACCGAACTCGGCGAGTTCAGCGCCGAGCATGGGCAAGAGTTGAAGCAATTCCTTTCCCGCGATCTGGATCGGACCGTCGCTGAAGCGCAACATCTGGGCGAAGGGGCGAAAGAGTGGCTTCACCCCTCCCGATTGCGTGCGGGTGCGCTGGCCTCGCTGGCGAGTGCGCTGGAATGGAGCGGCGATACGTTGCACTCCATGGGGAACAGGGCCCAGCAATCGCTTGTCTTCAAAACCGGTGAGATCACATCCGGCGGCACGTTGACCTGCCAGGGGTGCGGGCAAAAGATGCACTTCAAGGAGACGGGGCATATCCCGCCATGCCCCAAATGCAAGGGCCCCCTGTTTCACAAGGGCTATTAAACGAAACTCGCTCTGAAGGAATTCCGGGGACATATATGGACCGTCCCGCATTGCAAGGAAGAGTTTGATCGGCTTTTAAGGAAAGTTGCATACATATATCCGGCCTTTGTTTGAAGCTGGGTAGCCTCTGGCACCGATGGAATTCGCTGCACATTTCCGGCCTCATCACAATAACGGTCTATATTGACCCGTGTCCCCGTCAGGCTTGTGGAAATGCAGCTGTCTGCCTTTGTCGCCATCACTCACTCAATCCGCGCAATTTACTTGAAACTCCTTTCTACTCTTAAACCGTTGCTGTAGCAGTTCTGTACTCTTCTTCTCTGGTCATCAGTGCCCAGGCTGTGCGTACTGTCTTGTTGGCCAAAGCTACTGCTGCGATATTCTGACCTCGTCTGGTTGCCAGATCACTCACCCATCGACTACGCCTGTCCTGCTTCCTGTCTGCCCAGCGCAGAGCTGCCCGTGCACCGTGAATCAGCAGTTTGCGCAGATAGACATCACCTCGCTTGCTGATACCCAGAAGCCTCGGCTTACCACCCGTTGAGTGTTGTCTTGGAACAAGCCCTAACCATGCCGCCATCTCCCGACCACTCTTAAACGCTTTGCCATCAGCAACCGCTGCAACCAGTGCGGTGGATACCATTGGCCCGATGCCGGGAATCGTCATGAGTCGCTTACACACCTCGCTCTGTTCACTCAGATGTTTGATCTCTGCATCATAAGTCGAAATACGCTCTTCGCTAAATCAATACCCACTACCTTGATACTTTCCGGTTCGCTATACTTGTTCATGGTTCGTCTCGCTCCTTCTTCGTATGGAATACCTATCCATACTGGCACATTGCGATGCCGTTAGATGAGCGGGACGGACCATCCCATTACAATACGGAATTAGAAAAGGCAACCGAATGGCTGCCTTTTTCTTTGCGGGGTGAGGAATTCCCCGGCATCACGCTAGCGCCTGCTGTACCGGTTCCTCTGGGCTTCGGAAATAGCGGCATAGCGCGGTTGCTTCGTCAGCTCTTTCCAGCGCCGATTATGATCCTGAACAATGGCAAGGGCCTGATCGGGCGTGTTGCTCTCAACCTCTGCCGCCGTGGGTGCATCAAGATAGGCTCCATCGCGGGGCAGGTTGAGATTGTCCTCGGCGAACCGGCTCCTGTTTTTCTCAAAAAGTGCTGCCATGATCTGATTCAGGCTGTAGCGCTCATCGATGCGCAGGCGATCGCTGATGACATTGAGGATATCGCCATGCACGACCGGGCCATAACGTGAGGTGCGCGCCCAACCATCGAAGGGCTTGAATGAGGGTGCGGGGGCAGCCTCCATCGTTGCCCTGGCCTCCGCATCACCCCTTGGCAGCGGAGCGGCAGCAGTAGCAGCGGGTTCCTGCTCCGCTTCCCTGACCGCAAGGCCCGGCTGAGGCTGCCTGAGGGCTTGGCCTGTATGCGGCAGATCAAGAAAAACCCGATATTGCTTGAAATGGGTTGCATGCGCATCGCGCACTTTGAGGACAAGCGTGAGAAATGCTGTATCGACGGGAGCGCGCGAGGAAAGTTCAATGCGGCTCCGACTGATGACATCGGCCTGTATCCCGTTGAGTGCCCGGACGCGGTGAATGTTAAGGCTTCGGTAATCGGCCGGAGCAGCCAGCCCGATCGAAAGCGCCGCGAGATCTTCGCCCGCATCGAAGCTCATCGACACCGCCGCCCGGAAGGGCTCGCCCAGATGGCTGGAGACAGTGATGTCACCCAGTTCGACTGCGGCGGCGGACGCTGAAAACAGAAACAGAACGGCTGCGATGGTTGAATAGCGATATTTTTTCAATGCTTGTACCTCACGTATGGATCACCTGTGCTTCACAAGGTTTATGCATGGATGCTATAAAATCAAACACTAAACGTTTCATTGCATGCGGATAGGGTTTCGGGAAGGCTGCAAGTTATTCTGGAAACAGGGGCAGGGGTATGGAACAGATCGTATCAAACAGTTACTACTTTTGGGGCGCGCTGGCGGTGATATTGCTGCTGGCGGAGGCCGCCACATTCACATCCGTAGCGCTGGTGTTCTCCGTTGCCGCAGCGGTGGTATTCCTCAGTCTGCTGTTTGCCGGCTGGCCTGCATCGCTGGCCGGGCAGGGACTGCTGTTTGCAGCTTCCGGGGCGGCATTGTTTGTACCAATCCGCATGCTGCAGAAAAGAACGGCAACACAGAGCACCACGGGCGACGTGGCCACATCACTGGCCGATGCGCCGTCGGGCACGGTGAAAAGCATTGAGGCTGGCGGACGCAGCGGCAGGGTGGCGCTTGAAAGCGCATTTCTGGGCGCACGCGAATGGATGTTCAAATCCGACCAACCCGTGCAGGAAGGCGATCTCATCACGATCGTTGATGTGCGGGGAAACATCGTAATCATCACTGAGAAAACAGGAGAATAATTGTGGAAAACGTATTGGCAGGAAATATACCTGTAGGAACCTTGTTCATGCTCTTTCTTGGAGCCGTCATTGTTATCGCAATCGGGCTGGGTGTCCGCATCGTGCCGCAGGGAAGCAATTATGTTGTGCAGCGGCTGGGCAAATATCTCAAAACCCTGAAGCCGGGCCTGAACCTGATTATTCCGTTTATCGATGATGTGGCAGCCAGAGTGACCACAAAGGAAATCGTGCTCGATATTCCGGGCCAGGAAGTGATCACCAAGGATAATGCCGTGATCATTGCCAATGCAGTTGCCTTTATCCAGGTCACCAAGCCGGATCAGGCGATCTACGGCGTTGAGGATTATGAGCAGGCGATTGTGAATATCATCCAGACCACCCTGCGCAGCATCATCGGCGGCACCGCCCTTGATGATGCCCTCTCCTCGCGCGAGGAAATTCGCGTCAAACTCAAGGAAGGCATTGCCGACAACATCTCCGACTGGGGCATCACGCTGAAAAACGTCGAGATCCAGGATATCAAGCCATCCACCACCATGCAGCAGGCGATGGAAGCACAGGCTGCGGCCGAGCGTCTGCGCCGCGCCACCGTGACCAAGGCCGACGGTGAAAAATCAGCCGCGATTCTCGAGGCGCAGGGACGCATGGAAGCATCGAAGCTCGATGCGGAAGCCCAGGTGATTTTGTCCAACGCATCCAAGGAAGCGATCGAGAATGTGACCAGTGCGATTCAGGATAAGGAGCTGCCCGCCATGTATCTGCTGGGCCAGCGCTATATCGATGCGATCAGCTCGGTATCGGCTTCGGAAAACACCAAGACCATCCTGCTGCCTGCCGACCTGCCTGCCGCCATTCGCGGCATGCTGGGCAAAGGCTGAACCGCGAATTGTCCGGGCCGGGATAGTCCGGCGCATCAGAAAAGGCAGCCGCAGGGCTGCTTTTTTCATGCCGGCGAGCGAAAGCCCCTCAACCGGCCCCCGCTGCTGCAGGCATGTATATCAGAAATAGTCTGATTGCGGGCAAGCCCGCTGCCCCCTAAAATCCCCACACTCTTCTTATGGGGAATATCATGACGAACGACAACTATTGTAAATATCATGCGGACATTCCAGCCAAATGGTATTGCACAGGCTGCAAGATCGCGCTTTGTTCCCACTGTGTCATGGAGGAACGGCAGACAGGCCAGACCACCGTTTGCCCCGCCTGCGACAAGGCCCTGCGCAAGCTCAGCACCGCGCATGCCATCCCTCCGTTCTGGAAGCGCATGCCGGACACATTCCGTTATCCGCTCAACGGCGGCTCGCTCTCCTATCTGATCGGCTTGGCATTTTTCTCGCTGCTGTTCTTCGTTCCGCTGTGGCCTGTTGTGGTTGTCGCCGCATTGATGCTGCCGCTGATGATATTGCGCTACGCATTCTCGGTGCTTCAGCACACCGCTATGGGCCATCTCACACCGCCCAAGCTGTCGCTCAACCTGCAGATGCGCGAACTCGCACTGCCGCTGAAGCTGTTCGCCGTGATCATTACGCTGGGCCTGCTGATGACGCTGATCCTTTTTCCGTTCGGGGTGAGCCCCAACGCCATCCAGGCGGTGGCATTTATCCTCAACCAGCTTGTGCTCCCGGCCATGGTGGTGTTGCTGGCTGTGCACAGCAGCTTTTTCCGGGCTATCAATCCGGTCGATATCGGCTTTGTGATTTCCACGATCGGCCGTCCTTATCTTGCTCTTTGCGGCGTGCTGTTGCTGCTGAGCAGCGGCCCGGCCTCGGCCCAGTTCCTGCTCATCAATATCCTTCCGCTATGGCTGCTGACCATGCTCAATGTCTTCATTATGGGCTTTTTCACGGTGGTGACCTTTCATCTTCTGGGCTATGTCGTGTACCAGTACCATGAGTATCTGGGCATCAAGCCGGAAATCGAATATGACGTAAAACCTTTCGCGCCGGGCAAGGCGAAGGCTGCCGGGAATCAGCTCAATGCCTCATCCTATCCGGTGCTGCAGAAGGTTCGCCTGCTGATCAAGGAAGGCATGCAGCAGGCCGCCAAGGCCACGTTAAAGAAGGAACTGGCTCGCCCTGCCGAACTGGATAATGCCCTCATGGAAATGCACCAGCTTTATCACCAGATGCTGATCAACGACAAGGAGCATGAAGAGGCGCTGGAGCACGCCAGCACCTACATTCCGGCACTTCTTGACAGCAACAAGGGAAAACAGGCGCTCGCTATATTCCGCGACTGTATCCAGATGGATCCGGCATTCCGTCTGGCCCTGCCGGCGGACATTCACAAACTGGCCACGGCGGCCCAAAAGGCGGATGAACACAAGATTATTGTCTCGCTCATCAACGGGTTCATGCAGAAACATCCCGATTATCCCGACACGGTTGAGCTGCTGCTGATGGCGGCGCAATCGCTGCAGCATCACTTCGGCCAGGCTGAGAAAGCCAAAAAGATCCTGCTCTATATCATCAAGCGCTTTCCCGATGATGCGCGCACCCAGCAGGCTAAGCGCAACCTGATGCTGATCGAGCGCCCGACAGGATCTGCGGCCTGAGGGTTATGCCTCCAGCAGCGCCTGCGCCTGTTTGGCCAGGCCCGGTTGCTCGGCATGCTTAATCACCCATTTGAGATAGGGCACGGCCTTCTCTGTCTGGTTGGCCTGGCGCAGCCTGCGGGCAAGACTCAGGGCCAGTGGCACCAGATCGGCCGCAGCGGATTTTTTGATCAAATGCCGCACCAGTTTTTCAGCATCATCAAGAAAGCCCCGCTCCGTAAATGTTAAGGCCAGCGCCAGCAACATGGGCCGGTCGAAGCGCGGCCCGGGCCGGGCCAGTTTGATATATTCGCTGTAAACATCATGCACTTCACCGGCCGATGCCGGGCTGTTCGGCTTGCGCAGCATGATCTTGCGGGCCGCGACATGGAAATTCTCTCCGGCAGGCATGTTGCGTTCCACCTTATACCATTCCTGCAACAGGCTGTGCTCCTCGAGATATTGCTCCTGCAGGCGAGCAAAGATCGCACCCGCCTTGTCGAACCTGAGCTTCTCCACAAGGCCCATCGCCTGATCGAATTCACCCTGCCACGGCTTGATATGGCCCAGTTCGCTCTTCTCCAGCTCGGCCAGCATGGCATCGACCGGAACTGTCCTGATCCGGGTCAGCAAGAAGCCGAACAGGGCCCCTGCTAGGATTCCGCCGAAATGCGCCATGTAGGCGACATGATTGTCGCTGGTAAAATGGAAATAGAGCTCCTTGGCCAGAAATGCCACCAGCAGGAGAAGGGCGGGTGCTTTGACATAGTCGAAGTAAAATCCGAGCGAATAGAAGAAGGGGATCTTGCGCCAGCCGAACAGCACGACGTAGATGCCCATCAGGGCCCCGATGGCCCCGGATGCGCCGACAAGCGATGCACCACTGCCGGCAGAGACCAGCGCAAAGGTGGCGACGGCGCACAAGCCGCCCGCAATATAGATCGCCGCATAGAACATCGAGCCGATCAGGCGCTCAACCACAAATCCCAGCAACACCAGGAAGATCATATTGCCGAGAAGATGATCGAAACCTCCGTGCAGGAACATGTGCGTGAACATATCCACAGCTTCAGGCGCATCGGGCTTGAACGAATATTCCTCGGACACGACCTTTGAGAGCAGCACTTCGAATTCGGCACGCTCCGCCTTCCATTGCGCGAACCGGGCGTTATCAGGCTTGATCCACTGCTCATGGTGGAGCTGCTGCATGAACCTGTATTCGCGCTGCAGCATGATCGGGAAGCCGTCCCTGGCAATCTTCTTAGGGGGCGCCTTGCGGATCGCTTTTGCCTCATCATGACGCCCTTCTTTTTCGAGAAAATCGGCAAAGGAAGGCACTTCAAGCGCCGGCAAAACCGATTCACCATAATAGCGCACCGCATCGGCATAGCCTTTGTTATCCCCGCTCTGGACAAAGAAAAGTACAAAACAATTGATCGCCACCAGCGCAATGGTCACCCACGGCACCGGCTTGAATGTCATCTTTGATGCAAATGGAATAATTAGCACCCGGCCCACCCCTCTTTTCACCCTGTTGCTGCCAACGGGCCTATGATGCCCTACACACTGCCAACTTGCGATTGGCCATATGCCGACAAATCGGACCTGTATCGCCAGGTGGAAAAAGAGCGTGCAGGAACTAGGATATCATTCAGGGGAAGGGTATGAACTGCCGCCCCGATCCCATACCTCAGCATTTGAAGGACTGGATGATGACCGAAAAAACAGCGCCAACCCATGAACCCGTGATAGAAGTGTGCCACGGCCCGGAATGCAGCGACGGGGGCGGGAGAGCGCTTTCGGATGCACTGCATGCGCTCGGCATGCCTGCCTTTGCAGGCGACTGCCGCAGCCAGTGCCCCAACGCCCCGTTTGTGCTCGTGGATAACAGGATGGTGACCAACGCCACGCTCGAGAAAGTCATGGCCAAAATTGAGGATTTGCAGAAGCAGGATCCGTATACCTGAGTTCCCAGTTGATCCAGAACCTGCTAAAACATGGATAGTGGGAGAGGGCCATGCAATATATCGAGTGTGTACATTGCCATAAACGCTATGCGGCAAACCAGAAGCTCAGGGATGCAATGGGCCGCAAGGTGCGTTGTACCGAGTGCGGCACATCATTCCCGATTATTGTCCATGATGCCGACCCCTTGCATGACCCGGCATCCGATCATGTAACGCCCGATAAAACATAGAAAGCCCGTCAGGCAGGTGGCAGCGGCTGATGCTCGCAGGGCAGCGGCCAATCCGGATAAACATCCTCGCAAACCACCAGCAACGCCAGCTGTGCATGCCCGACAACATGCGCCAGATACGGCAGCAGGGCCGAATCAAAAAGCGGATCGTGCGGCTGGCTTCTGAGCAGATCGAAATTATGCAGGATCAACAGCGCCGGATCAGGGTTTGCCGCCAGGCCCTCGATCAGCTGCCCCAGATTAAGTATATCCGGGATACCAGCCTGCGCGGCGAGATCGGCCAACGTGGCGGCGCAATCATCGACGCAGAACTTCATGTCGGCATACAGCACACGCATCCTGCCCGGCAGCAGGGCGCGCAGATCCTGCAGGGTACGCCTGCGGCCGAGCCCGTGCGACGCGGTCAGATTGATGCTGGCCCCCTGCTGCAGGCGTGCTGCCAGCGCCTGCGTGAAGTCCGGGCGCAACAGTGTGTCGCTCATGCTTGTTCTTCCATATCGGCCGATCATAAACGGAGAACGCTTATTCCGCACCGGACGCGGTCCCACTGCGGCGATACGGGCGTTTGGATACACAAGCCGACGTGCTTATGCACTCACATAATAGTTAACCGGTCGGTCAATTCTTTACTGAATTCCTGCGTCTCTCCAAATCCACTATTGACCGTTCGGTCTATATAAATAGTTGACTAGTCCGTCTATTCGATGCATCGTAGGCAAAGCTATCGGATGAACGGGAGAGAAGCATGGCAAATCCAGGCAACGATACGCGCGAGCGCCTGATCAATACGGCGGCCCGCCTGCTCTGGGAGCAGAGCTACCAGGGAACCAGTGTGGATGTGCTGTGCAACCGGACCGATATCCGCAAAGGCAGCTTCTATCATTTCTTCAAATCAAAGACCGAACTGGCCATCGCAGCCATTGAAAATTCCTGGGAGCGCACCGAGCAAACGGTGTTCGCACCCATCTTCGGCAGCGCCGATCCCGGCATAGCTCAACTGCAACAGTTGATCGACAAGGTTGACGAGATCCAGTCATCAATCCTGAAGAACAGGGGCCTTTATCCGGGTTGCCCGTTCGGCAGCCTGGGCCAGGAGATGGCCAACAAGGACGAGGCAATCAGGGCAAGCACGCTGAAGATATTCCAGTACCATTGTGATTATATCGAGGGCGCCCTGCGAAAGGCTGAGGCAGACGGTGAGATTCCGCCAGGCAACACCAGGCAGCGATCACGCAATATCTTCGCCCTGTTCGAGGGCGCCCTGCTGACCGCCAAGGTTGCCAGGGATCCGGCTCTGTTCCGCCATGTGGCAGCCTCGGTCCGGGCGGTGGCGGCGGCATAAGGATCACCTCCTCCCTCACGCAAAGGGGGGTTCCGCTTAACCTTTATCCAGCAGGGTTTTGACGGCAGCAAAATCCTGATCCAGCAGTGCGGCATCGGCCGCAGGGGAAAAGAGCTTCGCCAGCTCCGTACCCAGCGGCAGCGAGGCGCCATTCTCAATCGCTGCCGCAACGACAAACTGCATATCCTTGGCCATGTGCCGGAACGGGAACTGCGCCGGATAAGTGTTGGTTTTGAGCATGTTCTCCTTGATCTGGAACAGCGTGCAGGCCAATGGCCCCGATGCAACAGCATCGAGCAGGGTTTCGGTGGACAGGCCTGAGTGCTCGGCCAGATGCACGGCCTCGGCCATGCCCTCCATCATGATGCCCAGCAACAGATTGATGGACAGCTTCATGCTCGACCCGCTGCCTGATTCGCCGCAATAAATCACCTTCTTGCCCATACTCAGTAGCAGCGGCTCCAGCGCCCGCACATCTGCTTCCGGACCACCGGCAAGGATGACGAGAGCACCCTGCTCGGCCGGTATCTTCGAGCCGGAGACCGGCGCATCGATCAGGGTGATGCCGTGCTTTGCCAGCTGCGTGGCCCAAGCTCTGGAGGCAGCTGTGGGCACGGTACTCATGTTGATCACAGTCTTGCCCCTGCATTGACCTGCCAGCAGGCCATCATCGCCATGCAGTACGGCCTCAACGGCCTCCTCACCTGTAAGCATCAGGATGATCACATCCGCGGCATCGGCCACCAGCGACGGACGGTCCGCCACCATCGCACCCGCCTCGCGCAGGGCTTCAGCCTTGCCGGCGGTGCGGTTGTACACAATGAGCGGATACCCATGCCTGAGGATATTGGTCGCCATGGCCTGCCCCATGATGCCGAGACCGATAAAGCCGATACTTTGTTTGCCGATTCCCTGTTTCATGCTGGGCTCCTGTTTGGCCACGCCGGTTCAATCGACGTGGTTTTGAACCGTGCTCGGAATAACATCGCCGGATGCCTGCATGGCAATGGCCTCCGGGAAATGGAGATAATGCCGGCGCACGACGGTCGCCAGCCTGGCCTTCACACGTTCATCAACCAGACAGGGGCTACCGTCCGGCAGGGCGGCGACGAGTGCTTCGAGCAGCTCATCCTGCGGCGGATCCATACGCTCCACCCAGGATGCCAGCAGATCCCTGTCCACATAGGCAGGCAGGGACCCCATGATGCCGACGTCGTTCTGGTCATGGACCAACAGGCCGGTGGTGGTGCCGCGATCCAGCGTCAAAACCTGAAAGAAATACAGCGTATGATAATCAAGCTGTGTGGCGCGCTGCTCCCTGCTGGCGGCAGGGGCAGTAGCAAGGGCCGCTCCCAGAATGGCCAGATAGGTATCAATGGCAGCCTCGCCGACGACGCGGGCGAGACCGATGTCAGCCGCCGCATCAGTCGTGTGATAGTTCTCCAGGTAGAAATGCACCACACCGCGATGCCTGCCGAGCGCCGGAATGTAGAAATAGCGCTCGCCCTGCGCCTTGGCCTCGTCAAACTGTTCCGGGGCTGCGGCCTTCAGGCCAGCCAGGAATTGTGCCGTGGCCTTGTCATCGGGGATCGACGGGTTCAGGTCGGCCATCATACGCCAGTACCCGCCACCCTGCTTCATCTCGGTCCAGCTGACATGGATATGTACCGACGGGGCGAGCGGGTGCCTGGGATGGATGATGGTTGAAATCGCCGTGGCCGAACCCAGTTTTTTCTCCGGCATATCATCATAGTGCACCTGCGAAACATTCACCGAACCGCGCCCGAACAACGGGCCGCTGGCTGTTTCAAAGCGGACGCCGCCGCCATGCCTGCCATCATCCCGGAACCATTCGACCGGCTTGAAGCGCTGCTCGGCCTGCTGCGCCGAAGCCAGTTTTTCAAGCCCCTCTACAAAGCGCTGCTGCAGGCTACTGACCAGTTGTTGTGCCTGGGTTGCCTGTTCGGATGCTGCCGGGGTGCGTTTCATATCAAAGCCTCGCGGGTGTAGTGATCAAGTCGAATGGTGTCATGGACAGACAGGAACTATGCGCAGCCCGTGGCCGAGGTTCAACTATGTCGTGTGCCATGCCGATGTTAGGCTTTCGGCCATGTGCGTGAAAGGTGAAACTTCAGCTAATCGGGTCGGCATCTGCCTCGGTCCGCGCTGTGGCGACTATGGCGGACGCGATCTGCTGGCAGCACTGCTGGCTCGCGGCATCCGGGCACAGGGAATTGATTGCCAGAGCCTGTGCCAGGCCTCGCCGGTGGTGCGCTTGCCCGGCCACTGCCTGCTGCACGCCAGCCTCGAGGATGTATTGCAGGAACGGGGTTTAGTCGAGGTCGAAAGACCCTAAAGGTGCGGCGCTAAGCTCATCAGCAATGGTCTGCCGGAGATCATCAATACCACGATTATCGAAGCTCGATGTTGGCAGAGGCGAAAGCATGCCGCCCATGGCATCGGTCATTTCCTTCAGGCGCTTGGCTCTGGCATTGCCGGAAAGCTTGTCCGCCTTGGTGGCCACGGGCAGCCAGCGGATGCCTCCGTTATTCAGCCATTCAATCAGCTGCAGGTCGTTGTCCTTGGGGCCATGGCGGATATCAAGCAGGACAAGCACGAGCTTGAGTTGCGGTGCCTGCTGCAGATAGCTCTCGATCAGTATCCGCCAGCGGTGCTTCTCTGCCTTCGGTGCCCTGGCATAGCCATAGCCCGGCAGATCGACCAGCAGCATGCAGTCATCCACCTCGAACAGATTGAGCAATCGGGTGCAACCGGGATTCTTGGACGTCTTGACCAGTCCCTTACGCCCGAACAGTGCATTGAGCAGTGATGACTTGCCGACATTGGAGTGGCCGGCCACGGCGATTTGCGGCAGATCCATCTCTGGAAATTGCCGGACATCGCTCACCGATTGTACGAAACGGGTATTGGGCCAAAGTATGGCGGCTGAAACGACAGGTGTGCTCATGTCGGCAAGCTGACAAGGCGGCCATACATGAGCAAGCGCTGGCTAATCCAGCCGGCATGAGTAGCATTGCCCAAAATTTAGGCAACACGCGCTGATACGGTTTTGACACGATGACAATTGAACACGGCAACATACCCTCCATCCGGCCTCTCAGGCCCCTGCTTCCCGGCTTTACGCTGGGCAACCATCGCATTGATGTGCCGTTGGTGCTCGCACCCATGGCGGGCATTACCGACCTGCCGTTCCGGCGCGTATGCAAACGCTTCGGCATCGGCCTGACGGTCACCGAAATGATTGCCTCGCGGGCCGTTGAGCAGGGGCGCGAACGCACCGAGCGCATGGCGGAACTGGACGAAGGCGAAAGCCCGGTTTCGATCCAGATTGCAGGCGCTGAACCGAAGTTTGTGGTTGAGGCTGCCCGCTGGGCGGTAGAACGCGGGGCGGATTTTGTAGATATCAACATGGGTTGCCCGGTCAAGAAAGTATGCAAGCAGGTGGCCGGCTCGGCCATGCTGCGGGATGAAGCGCTGGTAGCACGCGTGCTTAACGCCGTGGTTGGGGCTGTGGATGTGCCGGTAACACTGAAAATCCGCACCGGCTGGGATGACAAGAGCAAGAATGTCGAACGCATTGCGCATATTGCGGAAGACTGCGGCATCCAGTTGCTCACCGTGCATGGACGCACCCGGGCACAGATGTTTCACGGCCATGCCTGCTGGGAAGATATCGGCCGAGCCAAGGCGGCTGTATCGATTCCGGTGATCGGTAATGGTGATATCATCGGCGCCGCTTCGGCCATCGAGATGATTCGCATCTCGGGCTGTGACGGGGTGATGGTCGGGCGCGCTGTGCAGGGAAACCCATGGGTGCTCGGCGAGGTACGTGCAGCAATCATGGGTGAACCGGCTCCAGTGGCACCGACAGCTGCCGAGCGCTGGGATGTCGTTTATGAGCATATGCAGCATTTACTGGCACACCATGGCCTGCGCACAGCATCAAGGCTGGCCCGCAAACATATCCCCTGGTACACGAAGGGATTGCGTGATTCAGCCGAATTCCGCGCCATGTTTCAGCATATGGATACCTGGGAGGAGCAGATAGCTGCAGCCGAAACCTATTTCCGGCATCTCGAAGCCGTCATGCAGGATATGGGCCATGCCGTTGCTGCCTGATCGGATTGTTCTCGCAGATGTGCCGTTGCCGCTGATGCTGCTGGATCATGAGGCAAGAGTTGTGCAGAGCAATGTGCTGGCACAGGAGGCTATCGGCCATTCAAACCGCAAACTGGCCGGCATGCATTTATCCGACATCTTCCAGCCGGCCAGCGAAATAGAGCGATTTATTGGCCGGGGCGCTGCCGAGAGCTGGTCCAGCCTTGATGTCAGTATCCGCAATAGTGGCATGCCAGTATCCTTTCATCTGGGGCAAAGCGAGAGCGGCATGACGGTGGTATTTGTCCCCGAGGCCTACCGCATGCAGATGGAGCAGCAGGACCGCCGACAGGAGATGGCCGAAGCCGTCGCCCGTATCGCGCTGGAAATGGCGCATGAGGTCAAGAATCCACTGGCAGCATTGCGGGGTGCAACACAGTGGCTGGCCGAGCAGGATATTTCAGCATCAGCACAGGAGGCTGTGGCCCAGATGCTCAATGGTGTGGACCGAATTCGTGATCGCGTCGATGCCTTTCTTCAGGTCGGACCACGCGCGGCCGTGCAAATGGAAATGACCAACCTTCATGCCCTGATCCAGGATGTAACCCAATATCGAGAGGGCATTCGGGTGGAACGGGTATTTGATCCCAGCCTGCCGGAAACCCTCGTGCATGCACCTCGCTTCCGGCAGGCGCTGGAAAATCTCTGGCAAAATGCACTGGAAGCCGCCGCCACCCATATTGAATGGCAGACGCGTATGGCACCGCTGGTGCATCTGCCCGGACATCAGGGACAAGTGATCGAGATTCGTATTACCAACGACGGGCAAACGGTTCCCGATCATATGCGCGAGCATCTGTTCGAGCCCTATATTACCGGCAAGGAACGCGGCAGCGGCCTTGGCCTGGCGCTGGTGCAGCGGGTAATGGTTGAACATAAAGGTCGGGTCAGCGCCCATTTTGAACTTGGTCGCACCAGCCTTATTTTGCATCTGCCGTTTATTGTGGAGGAAACATGATGCGGGCGTTGGTGATTGACGATGATGAAGGTATCCGCTGGATCCTCAACCGGGTGCTGGACGAGGAGGGCCTTGCGGTCACGCAGGCAGGCAACCTTGCCGAGGCCAGAGAGGCGCTTGATGAATATGATTTCGATATCGTCTTCCTTGATGTGTATCTGCCCGACGGCAATGGCATGCAGATGCTGGAGGCAGGCGCATTCGAGATGCCGGTCGTCCTGCTGACGGCGGAGACCACATTCGGCCATGCGGCCCAGGCCTACCGAATCGGTGCCATGGAATATCTTCCCAAGCCCTTTGATCTGGATGAGGTGCGGAGCCTGGTGCAGCGCATCCGCCCTGCCGCAGAGCCCGAGCAGGGCAAGGCCACATTGCAGGAAGGACAGATACTTGGCCGCAGTGCAACCATGCAGCAGTTGTTCCGCACCCTTGGCCGGGTAGCCGCATCGGATCTGACGGTGCTGATTACTGGCGAATCCGGCACAGGCAAGGAACTGGTTGCCCGTGCCCTGCATGATCGCAGCCAGCGTGCAGATCGGGCCTTCGTAGCCATCAATACAGCAGCCATCCCGGCAGAACTTCTCGAATCCGAATTGTTCGGTCATGAAAAGGGCTCCTTTACAGGCGCCGACAAAACGAGGGAAGGCCGCTTCGAACAGGCGGACAAGGGAACCCTGTTTCTCGATGAAATCGGAGACATGCCGCTTTCATTGCAAGCCAAGATGCTGCGCGTGCTGGAGGAAGGCAGGGTGCAACGTGTCGGCAGCAGCCTCTCAAGGCCTGTGAATGTAAGGCTGCTGGCGGCCACCCATCAGGATCTTGCCGCCAAGATTGCCAAAGGTGAATTTCGCGAGGATCTGTTTTACCGCCTGAATGTTATTCCTGTGCATATCCCGCCCTTGCGCGAACGCCGCGATGATATCCGGGAGCTTGCCAATCATCTGCTGGATCAAGCCGCTGAAGAGCTAGATATGAAGGCGCCGATCCTGCTTGATGATGCCGCCAACCTGTTAAGCAAACACGACTGGCCCGGCAATGTGCGGGAGCTGAAGAATGTCATGCGCAGACTGGCCGTCTTGACCCCGGGAGCGAGCATTACGCTCTCCGATGTCGCCCTGGCGCTGGGCAATCCGGACAATACGCACCAGGCCGAAGAAACCCTGTCGCAGGCGGTGACGCGCTGTACCCGCCAATACCTGCACCAGCTGGGATATGCGGAGGCACGCGACCTGCATCGCCATATGCTTGAACAGGCAGAGCCGCCGCTCCTGATGCTGGCCATGGAACGTTGTCAGGGAAATCAGTTGCAGGTAGCCGAAATGCTGGGGCTGAACCGCAACACGGTGCGCAAGCTTCTGCGTAAATACAATATCGATCCGGCGTATTTCAAAGGCTGAAGCCGGCCAGGGCCTATGAGGACCTGACCTCTTCCAGATAATCCAGCAGATCCTCGGCATTGTCCGTTAACATGGCATAGGCCTGCTCAAATCCGCCTTCGCCTCCGTAGTAGGGATCCGGAACATCAAGTGTGACTTCACCAGCCTCAAACTGGCGCATCATCAGCACGCGTGAGGCCGGAGCCCCCATATTAAGAAGGTTGCGCCGGTTGTCGCGATCCATGGCCACAAACCAGTCCCATTCGCTGATGCCGCGGCCGGTAATCTGGCGAGCCCTGTGGGGGCTAAGATCAAGGCCGTGCTGGCTGGCGGTGGAGGCTGAACGCGGATCGGCCCCTTTGCCGACATGCCAGTCGCCCGTTCCCGCCGAGGCGAACAGATAACGCCCATCCAGCTGCCTTTGCCGGGCAACATGACGAACAATAATCTCGGCCAGCGGCGAACGGCAGATGTTGCCCAGACAGACAAAAAGTACGCGGATCGGTTCAGACATATGCATTCCTTTCAGCCTGCGATGGCTGCAGATAAACTGGCTCGGGATAGTGCGGCAAGGCCTGCCAGTCGGCCACACGGCCCATCGCATGACGCAATGCCAGCTCCAGCGCCTCATCGCGCGAAATAGATAGCGGCAGGCGCTCCCATCCCGGCAGCGGCACGGCTGGATCAGCATGACTGACAAAAGAACCCGGAGGCAGGGCCAATACATCATCCCATCGCATGCAGGCGTCCGCCTGTAACATTTCACCGGCCTGATAGCAGCCCACAAATGCTTCCCCTGCCCGTGCATCCTCGAGTACATGCACAGGGCCTTCACATTTGGCCTGCAGGGCGGAGATGGCCAGTGATGAAAGATGCAACAGCGGTCGCTTCAGGCCGCTGTTGAGGCCGGCGATGGTGGCCGCACCAATACGGATTCCGGTGAAGGAGCCCGGACCGTGGCCAAGCGCAAAGGCCTCAATATCCTGCCAGCCAAGATCCGCCTGATGCAGCAGTTCAGCCAGAGCCGGAGCCAGGCTGACAGAGCGCGGGAGATCGCCTCCGGCATTGACGTAAAATACACGCTGGCCGGCAAGCAAGCAGGCCGATACCTGACTGCAGGCGGTATCCAGTGCGAGAATATTCGTGGTTGTCATGGGAACGTACTCAAGCGCCTAAAGGTATGATTGTTTTTCGGAGTGGCCTCATAAGTGATGCAGCCTAGTACATCGGTTCACTTGCGCAAAGAAAAGGCGGCCTCCATCGGAGGCCGCCTAAATCAAGGTGAAATTCGGCTTAGCTCAGGCGGCCGTAGGAATGCAGGCCCGAGAGATACATGTTCACACCCAGGAAGCAGAACACGGTGACCAGGAAGCCGGCGACCGTCCACCAGGCCAACGCCTTGCCATGCCAGCCGTGCGATACGCGCGCATGCAGATAGGCACCATAAATCAGCCAGACGATCAGTGCCCATGTTTCTTTCGGATCCCAGGACCAGTAGCCGCCCCAGGCCTCAGCTGCCCACGCGGCGCCGAGAATCGTAGCCAGTGTAAAGGCAGGGAAACCGATGGCGACAGCCTTGTAGCCTAGCTGATCCAGCTGCTCCAGCGACGGAAAAACGGCCAGCATCTTCGAGCTGCTGTTTTTCGCTTCCAGCCAGTGACGGGTCAGGTAGGCCATGCCGGCGCCGCAAGCCACGGCAAACGAACCATAGCCGACGAAGTTCATCGGCACATGAATCTTCATCCAGTAAGACTGTAGGGCAGGAACCAGCGGCTTGATTTCAGCCTGTCCGACGGAATCAAGCCAGACACCGAAGAACACACCGGCCGACACCAGTGGCAACACAAATGCACCCATGGCCTTGGCCTGATAACGCTTCTCCAGAGCCAGATACACTGCCGTGGTGATGCAGAACAGCAGGATGAACACCTCATAAATATTGGAGACCGGTGCATGCCCGATGTCCATATCGAACAGATAAGACTCATGCCAGCGCAGCAACAGCGCCGAACCGCCCGCATAAATACCTGCAAAGGCCGACCATGTGGCCAGGCGACCGATAAAGGATTCGGGTGCAAACAGATAGGCGATATAGGATACAGCGGAGAAGATGAACAGCACATTCATGGCCATGATGATATGTCCGGCAAACAGATTGGACTGATCGACATAGGAAATAAGATTCTGTGCCGGCTCGAAGAACGTCCATACCCATGCCAGCACCACCATCAGCAAACCGCCATCCAGCCACGGTGTGAAATTGCGCGCCATTTTTGCTTCCGTCACGCCTGGCTTGATGGCACTACCCACAGCTGCAAGGGCACAGCCCAGCAGTACACCTGTGCCGCCCCAGATCAGGCCCTTCATGCTCAGAATCTGATACAGGAAAGCATTTTCATCGTACCCGTCCTGGCCGAACATGGCCATGGCGGCGATACCGATCATCAGACCGAGATAGGCGGCAAAGCGCAGATACACCCAGCGCCCCCGGTTCAGGCTTTCCCAGACACCGGCCTCAGCAGTCATTGTATTTATTGTCATGCAGCACTCCCTTTTGTTGTATTGCGGGAAAAATCCTGCGTAAGCTGTGTGAACAAATCATTAAATGACTGCTCGAAGTTCAGCTGATTGCGGTTGGCCATGCCGGCCAGACTGACATGCAGCTTCTTCCCTTTCTCATCTTGCCGGACAATCAGCCAGAGCTTGCGATGCGGCATATATAACATGATGCACAGGCCGAGGACCAGCAATGCACTGCCGACCCATACGACATTCATGCCCGGATCCTGCGCCAGCTGCAGACCGGTATAATAATGCAGCTCGAAATCACCCAGCGCAGGCAGTAGAGGCCATGGAAGTTGCGGCAGCATGCTGACTGCCTGCAGGGTGCGCATGGCCATTTCCTGGAATTTTTCCGGGCGCTTGTCGCCGAACACGTCCGTCAGAGCCAGCTTGAATGCTTTCAGATTGGCCTGCTGGCGCTGTGCTCCTCCGGTACCTTCGCCGAGCCGCCGCATAAAGGCATGAAACAGCTTCCATTCATCCGGATTATTCAGATCAAGGCCCAGCGCCACCGGCTTGAAATCGGCCTTGTCACCGGTCAGAGAAATGGACATGAATGAACCCTGATTGACGCCATTGGCATCAATGAACGGATCCTGGAACATCTTGATCTTCACAGGCTTCAGGCCTGGGCCACGCATTTCGAATTCGACAGCCGGACCGAGATCCTGCCATTTGTTCGGTTCGCCGGGATTGGCCATATTTTCAACGTTATACGGCTTGAAATCGGTCACCTTGATGGAAACACCGGTCTTTTCATCCGTCCAGCTCTTGTAGACATGGGTCTTGATGGTGTCGATCTGTTGCGAACCATCCAGATGGAAGAGCTTGAACGTAATGGCCGAGCCACCATCGCCAAAGCTGGCTTGATAGATACGCGTGCCTTTGTAATACAGGGGCTCGTTAACAATGATATCCGAGGTCAGCACTTCCTTGCCCTGATCGATAATGGTCAGGTTGCTGCGGAACTCTTTCGGTGCACCGGTCGGGTAGAAATCGATGAAGAAACTGTTGCAACGCACATCGAACGGCATTTTCAGGTGCTCGGTGTCGGTACCCTTAAGGAAGGAGATTTCATTTTCTTTCTGCCCCTCCGGCACAGCCATATCGCCGCGGAACCCGTAATGCACGCCCATCCATCCACCAATCAGGATAATCAGAATGGCTGAATGCACGAGAATATAACCCCATTTGTTCCAGCGCCCCTTGTCGGCACGGATCGTGGTGCGCCCGTCCTCTGTACCCTGCTTGAACTCCCAGCCAGGCAGTTGTTTCCGGAATGCCTCACCAATCGCATCAGGCGACTGGTCCGCATCCAGCTTCCATTCCTGCTGAAACTGAAAAAGTTTCAGCGATTTATCAGTCAGACTCACCTTGCGTGAGCGCATATCCTTGAGCATGCGCGGCACATTGCGCCACAGGCAGGCGCTCAGCGAGACCATCAGGAAGCCGAGGATCGATAAGAACCACCATGTATGATACATGTCGAACAGGCCAAGGGAGCGGAAGACCCAGTACCACAGGGGTCCAAATTGCTGCAGGTACGCACCCTGGTCCTGATTCTGCAGAAGCACGGTGCCGATCACCGAGGCAATGGCCAGTACAACCAGCAGAATGATAGCCAGCGACATGGAGCCAAGGCGGGCCCAGAGGGATTTGATGAGGTCAGTTATAGATAGCATGCGCGGCATATTAGCTATTCAGGTGCGGCGCGTCATTGCCGAATGATGGTGCAACCATTACGCCATATACGGATGATTCTGGAAGCTCGGCCGCCAACAGGCTCGGGGGCAACAATCCGGCCCTGCAGATGCCGGTGATATCGCATGTGATAACGGAATCCCGGCCGGTCCGTCTGCCCCCCTTTGCGATTGAGGCTGCTGGACAGCAACAGGCCGCCGCATGCTTTCGCCAATCGCCTCACCCCGGCGTCACCATCCACGCGCACGGCCAGTTCTGATTTCCGATAGCACGCCGCAGCAAGGCAGGGCCTGGCCGGAAAAACCAGCGAGACACTGCCAGGCCATGACTGGCGAGCCATGCGACGCAGGGCCGGGCTGATGAATCGCGCCAGCGACAGGGCTGTTGATCGCGAATCCGCCAGCAGCAGAAACGGCCCCTGCCGCTGTTTGAACTGCTGCATGGCAAGAATACCTTTGCGCGATGTGGCCATGGCTGCAGCCCCGGGCAGCGTCCCGGTCTGATGCGCTACCAAGCCGCCTCGCCGCAACAGGCCAGCTGCGCGCAGGGTACGGGCTTTCGCGGCACCTCGATGAGGTTTCAGAAATTCAGCTCCCGCACATTCAACCTTCGGAAAGAATGGCTTCGGCCTGTGATGTACGGTCGTCCCTCAGCCTGCGATCCAGCTCATCATCATGCAGGGCCAGTATCTGAACAGCTAGGAGGCCGGCATTCTTTGCGGCATTGATGCCGACTGTCGCAACGGGCAGTCCGGGCGGCATCATCACCGTCGAATGCAGCGCATCCTCACCATTGAGCGGCCCAGCTGCGATGGGCACGCCGATCACCGGTTTGACTGTTTTGGAGCACACAACCCCGGCCAGATGCGCAGCCATGCCTGCTCCACAGATAAACACCTGACAGCCGGCCGCCTCGGCATCCTTGACGGCCTGCATCGTTGCTTCGGGTGTGCGATGTGCAGAACGCACGAGGGTCCGGAACGGAACGCCGAATTCCTGCAGCACCGCTTCTGTTTTTTGCATGATGGGCATGTCGGACTTGCTGCCCATCAAAATGAGTACTTTCAAAGCTTCCATCACTAAACCCCTGTTGCACCACAAAAGATGCCCGATAATCTTCCTCTAACCTTTCTGCACCTTGTTGCAGTTTGTCTTTATTCTTCCCTCGCCACAGCCCGGTAGCCAATATCCTTGCGGTAAACACCGCCCGGCCAGTCAAGATGGGACAGGGCACTATACACGGCTGTTTGTGCCGCTGAAACGGTTTCCCCGAGCGCCGTCACACCCAGCACGCGACCGCCGCTGTTCACGATAGCCTCATCCTTCACGGCTGTGCCGGCATGAAACACGGTTGCCCCGGCAGCCTCAACGGCATCCAGCCCGCCAATAACCTGACCTTTGGTAAAAGATTCCGGATAACCTTTGGATGCCACGACGACACACACTGCTTTGCGCTCGTCCCAGACAAGTTTTACCTCATGCAGGCGCTTTTCAGCCGCAGCCAGCAGCACCATACCCAGATCGGACTGCAGGCGGGTCATCAACGGCTGGCATTCCGGATCGCCAAAGCGCACGTTGAATTCAAGCGTTTTCGGGCCATCGGCTGTCAGCATCACACCAGCATACAGAATGCCGATGAACTCGGCTCCACGTTTCTTCAGTGCGGCGATGATCGGGCGGGCAATGGTTTCCAGCACTGCATCCTCGATTTCCGGGGTCACACAGGGGGCCGGTGAATAAGCACCCATGCCGCCGGTATTCGGCCCTTTGTCACCTTCCAGCAGCGCCTTGTGATCCTGACTTGAAGCCAGCGGCAGGATGTTATCGCCGGAAACAATGAACAGGCACGAGGCCTCTTCACCGAACAGGCACTCTTCAATCACAACCTGCGAACCTGCTTCACCGAATGCGTTGCCGGAGAGCATATCGCGGACAGCATGCACGGCTTCATTGACGGTCTGAGCCACAATCACGCCCTTGCCGGCAGCAAGGCCTGATGCCTTGATCACAATCGGCGCACCCCATGAACGAACCGTCTGCTCCGCCTCATCGGCATTCGTATGTACTTCGAAACGGGCTGTCGGTACGCCTGCCTCATGCATCAAGCGCTTGGAGAAAGATTTGCTTCCCTCAAGTCTGGCAGCCGCTCTGCCCGGTCCGAATACGGCAAACCCTTCATTCCGCAGCCTGTCGGCAAGGCCAAGCACCAGCGGCACTTCCGGACCAACCACCACCAGATCAGGCCGCTCATCGCTGGCCAGCTGTACAAGTTCGTCAAGCTCATCAGCGGCCACCCGTATACAACGGGCCTCTTTGGCAATACCCGGATTACCGGGGGCACAGATCACTTCTTTCACTGAAGGCGAACGCTTCAGCTTCCAGCACAATGCATGTTCGCGGCCACCGCCGCCGACTACCATCACCTTCATTGTCGATACCCCTATTCGTTTGCGAAGGGCGCAGCCTAGCAGGCTTAAAGCTGATTGCGATGCATGAATGAGGCGGCAGATGTGCGACCTATCGGTCGCTGCAGCGTTGACGCTACGCAGGCGAGTAAAGAGATTGCAGACCATGAACACAGTCGGGTCAACCTGAGATGATGAAGTTTTTACATCCGATCATTCTGGTACTTTCCTTTGTGCTGATGCTGACCGCTGGTATGACCGTAACCCCGGACCTGCTGGCCCTCAAAGAATCGGGCCGAGTACTGGATGCATTCCTGCTTACTGGCGCTCTCTGCCTGCTGCTGTCGGCACTGGGTTTTACGGCAACAGCAGGCAGGCAGTTTCAGGTGAGCAGCATGCAACTCTATCTGATCACCGTAAGCAGCTGGTGCGTGTTCGCCATCGTCGGGGCGGCACCGTTGTATCTGGCATTGCCTTCGCTTTCCATGACAGATGCGTTCTTCGAATCGATGTCCGGCATCACCACCACCGGCTCAACGGTCCTGATAGGACTCGACAGCATGCCGCACAGTGTGCTGCTGTGGCGGGGGATCCTGCAATGGGTGGGCGGCATCGGCATCATCATGCTCGGCATCGCCATTCTTCCTTTCCTTCGCATCGGCGGCATGCGCCTTTTTTCAACAGAATCATCCGACTGGTCGAGCAAATCACTGCCGAATGCGCACAACCTGATTCAAAACATCGGCATGGTGTATATCGGCATCACCCTGCTGGCCTGCATCAGCTACTACCTTGCAGGCATGGGCTTCTTCGATGCGATCGTGCATGCCATGAGCACGGTCTCGACAGGGGGATTCTCGAACTATGATGCCTCTGTCGGATATTTTGGCGACAATCCGGAAATCCTCTGGGTGGGAAGCCTGTTCATGCTGCTCGGCTCACTGCCTTTCGGCCTGTACGTCTCGGCGATGCACGGCAAGCCGGGCATGTTGTGGTCCGACAGTCAGGTGCGGGGTTTTCTAGGGTTCGTCGTTCTTGTCGTACTGCTGCTGAGCACCGAGCGCCTGCTGCACAGTGAGGTATCGGTCATGCAATCGCTGACGCATTCGACATTCAATGTCATCTCGATTATCACTACAACGGGCTATGTATCCGAGGACTATACCCTGTGGGGCTCTTATGCGGTTGTGGTCTTTTTCTATCTGATGTTTGTCGGCGGATGCTCGGGCTCAACAGCTGGCGCCATCAAGGTTTTTCGCTTCCAGATTGCCTTTGTATTGCTGCGCAACCAGTTGCATCTGATGCGCCATCCCCATGCCATCTTCAAGACGAAATACAATGGACGGGAGGTCAACGATGACATCGTCCGCTCCATTGTCGCCTTTTCGTTCTATTTCGCCTTTACCATTGCCGTACTCACCTTCTGCCTGTCGCTGACCGGGCTGAACTTTCTGACCAGCTTCAGTGCTTCGGTCACCGCGGTCACCAATGTCGGCCCGGGGCTGGGCGAAATTGTAGGTCCTTCCGGTAATTTTTCTTCGTTATCCGATATGGCCAAGTGGCTCTTGTCAGCCGGCATGCTTATGGGCCGACTGGAGATCATGACCGTCCTTGTGCTGTTTACGCGGACCTTCTGGAAAGTCTGATCCCTAGCCGACCAGTTCGGCGTTGTGATAGACCTCCTGCACATCGTCACAATCATCCAGTGCAGCCATGAATTTCTCGAACATAACCGCATCTTCACCGACCACCGGCGAGGTGCTGCGGGGCAGCCATGAAATATCCTCGACATCGAATGAAATACCGGGCATTGCCTCGATCAATGCAGTGCGAACCCGATCGAACTCGGTGTGGGGGGCAAAGACAGTGATCACGCCGTTTTCGCACTCGACATCGGTAACATCGATATCAGCCTCCATCAACGCCTCCAGTACGGCCTCATCGTCGTCGCCGTTGAACCGGAAGATGGCAAGCTGATCGAACATATGTGCCACAGCACCCTGTGCCCCCATCTTCGCGCCATTCTTGTTAAAGCACATGCGCACATCGTTGAAGGTCCGGGTATTGTTATCGGTCAGGCAATCAACGATCACCATGCTACCACCCGGGCCGAAGCCTTCGTAGCGGGTAAGAACATAATCTTCACCACCGGTACCCTTGGCCTTGTCGATGGCCTTGTCGATCACATGCGACGGCACCTGATCCTTCTTGGCACGTTCGATGAGTCGGCGCAGGGAAAGATTGGCACTCGAATCAATGCCGCCGTTCTTGGCTGCCATGTAGATTTCCCGGCCGTATCGCGAATAAACCTTGGTCTTGGCATTCGCGGACTTGGCCATGGACGCCTTGCGAACTTCGTATGCTCTTCCCATATAAACTCACCCTTCTCATTGATGCGCTGCGCGCGGATATGGATTACGGGCGGCATGATAATGCGGAATGGCTTCGGATGGTACCGGGGAGGCCAGATATCGACCACATCATGACTCGGCCGGCTTCGCCTCTCTTTCAAGCAACGCACTAGCGGCCTCAAGGCTGGCAGCGAGCGAATGCCTGAGAGAAATGTTCTCCCGGTTGAGAATCCCCGCCCGCTTCAGTTTCACCTTCACCTCGGCAGCCATGCCGCAGAAAACCAGGCCAATGCCCTTGCCTGCGAGGTTGTTGATGATCGACTGCATGGCCACCATGGCTGTCATATCGATCATCGGCACGTCACTCATGTCGATGATCACCACCCTGATCTCCTGGCGAATACTGAGCAGGGTCTTGAGCGCATTCTGGGCCGCTCCGAAAAACATCGGGCCGTTAATATCGTAGATCATGATGCCATCCGGCACCTCAACATCGCCTTGCCCGGAAGACGGGTTGATGAGTTTGACGCCGGTCAGCTCGGTCATGCGCTTGATGAACAGGAACCCTGCCAGTCCCATGCCGGCAGCAACGGCCACCTCCATATCGATCAGCACGGTCAGCGAAAAGCAGGTAAGCAGCACCAGAATATCGTGGCGAGGCGCAACCCGAAGCATATTCAGGAAATGCCGGGCCTCGCTCATATTCCAGGCTACAACCATCAGCAATGCCGCCATGGATGCCATGGGGATCAGCCCGAGCAGGGGTGCAAGCGCCAGAATGGCAAGCAGGATGAACAGGGCATGCACGACTGAAGAAAGAGGTGTGGTGGCCCCGCTGCGCACATTCGTGGCCGTGCGGGCGATCGCGGCTGTGGCGGGAATACCGCCGAAGAATGGTACGATGAGATTGCCGATGCCCTGACCGATCAGCTCCCGGTTGGGGTCGGTGCGCGTGCCGGCCATACTGTCCGAAACCACTGCGCAGAGCAGCGACTCGATGGCGCCAAGCAGTGCGATAGCGATGGCGGCGCCGAACAGCGTGGACAGCAAATGCAGCGACATGCCGATGGGATTGCCCAGTGCGTCCGGCTGCTCCCACGGCCAGAGGAATTGCGGCGCCAGCGGCGGAATGCCATTGCCGGCGATTACAGCGCCGGCGGCTCCGGCATCGGGGAAGATAGAAAAGCTGTAATGGAACTCCGAAGCCACGGTGCTTACCGCGAAGCCATCCATCGATATGCTGCCCAGCCATGCTAGGAATGTGCCGATAACAAGGGCTGCCAGATGCGACGGGATGCGGGTGCCAAGCCTGTTCCATGTGAGCAGAACCGTCAGAGTAGTTAGCGCAATGAGCACTTCCTGCCACTGGGTCGTCGGCAGGGCCTGTATGATCGCCTGAAATTTTTCCAGATAGGTGTGACCCGTCTGGGCCACTTCAAGGCCGAGGAAATCTCCAATCTGGGTGGTGGCAATCACCACGGCGATGCCCGAGGTAAAGCCGACCGTGACCGGATATGGAACCAGTTCGATCAATGTGCCAAGCCGGAACACACCCATCCCGATCAGGATTAGGCCGGCCATCAGTCCGCTGATAAGCAGCCCGCCCAGACCGAACTGCTGCACGATGGGCAACAGAATCACAACAAATGCGGCGGTAGGGCCGGAGATATTTACCCGGCTGCTTCCGGACAGGGCGATAACGATTCCGGCGATGATCGCCGTATAAAGTCCATGCTGCGGTGGAACCCCGCTGGCGATGGCCAGTGCCATGGATAACGGCAAAGCGACGATGCCGACGGTGAGTCCGGCAAGGATATTCGGCCGGAGCGTTGATACAGCGAAAAGCTCTTTAATCATTCCCTCACCCTGAACATCATCAAAGGTTTGATTCTTCATACAAACCCTGGCCTGTAAACATCACTCAATACGGGCGTGATAGCTCGATTCGAAGGTGGAGGTATGTGCAAAGGCAGTCGGGTCGCGCGCCATGTCCTTCAAATCCATAACCCGTATTTCAGGCATGGGATTGTATCAAATCAGCATGGGGGATAAACTTAGCAGACTTTTGATGGCTCTCTGCCGTATCTTTTAAGGCCACACTTATGCTGGAGCCATTTGAGAAAACTAGTCTTTGCAAGCGAGAGCCTCCCTATGACGAAAAAAGACATGACAGCCAATCTGGACCTGACCAAGCACGATGCCGGCACGGGTGCCCAGCGTTCACGCATTCCCGTGTACATGGATTTTTTACCTCCCTGCAACCATGCCTGCCCGGCTGGAGAAGATATACAGGCATGGCTGGCACTGGCTCAGGCAGGACAATATGAGGCCGCTTGGCAAAAGCTGATCGAGAATAACCCCTTCCCGGCCATTCACGGGCGTGTCTGCTACCACCCCTGCGAAACAGCCTGCAACCGCGCCTACACCGATGAGGAAGTGAGTATCCATGCAGTAGAACGCTTCCTTGGCGATCTGGCTATGGAAAAAGACTGGAAACCGCAATACGTTGCCCCCGCGGGAGGCAAAAAGGTGCTGGTCATCGGCGGAGGCCCATCCGGCCTGTCAGCCGCCTACCACCTGACCCGCCTCGGCCATGAAGTGGAGATCCGTGAAGCGGGCCCTGTAGCCGGCGGCATGATCCACTTCGGCATTCCGGCCTATCGCATGCCGCGCAAGGAGCTGCAGCAGGAGATCAGGCGCGTTGAGGAAATGGGTGTAAAGATCACGGTCAATCATCGCGTGGGCGATGTATTGAAGGAGAGGGATGAAGGAGGCTTTGCTGCCGTGTTTATCGCCATCGGCGCACATCTGGGCAAGAAGGTCGATATCCCGAGCCGGGATGCGGGCAAGATGCTCGATGCGGTCAGTTTCCTGCGCAGTGTCGAGAATGGTGAGGATGTGAAGCTTGGCCGCAAGGTCGCCATTTATGGCGGCGGCAACACGGCCATGGATGCGGCCCGCACGGCCAAGCGCCTGGGCGCAGAAGAAGCGGTGATCATCTACCGGCGCGACCGCGCCAACATGGCTGCGCATGATTTTGAAGCAGAAGAGGCACTGGAAGAAGGTGTGAAAATCAACTGGCTGCGCACCATCAAAGAGATCGACGCCACCACATTCAAGGTGGAGGTGATGGAAATTGATGCAAACGGACGTCCGCAGCCGACCGGCAAGTTTGAAACACTGGAGGCCGATTCGCTGATCATGGCCGTGGGCCAGGATACCGATACCGAATTTCTCAGGAGCATCAAAGGCATCCAGCTGGAGCGTGATGGCACGGTGGTCGTCAATGATCATATGATGACGGGTGCCGAAGGCATCTTTGCCGGCGGTGATATGGTGCCGGCTGAACGCTCGGTTACCATTGCCACCGGGCATGGCAAGAAAGCGGCGCGCTATATCGATGGCTGGTTGCGCAACCAGCCTTACACACCAGCTGAAAAACACCCGATTGTGGATCACGAAAAGCTGCACCTCTGGTACCGTACCAATGCGCCCCAGATGGAGCAGGGCGAGATCGAACATGACAAGCGCATCTCAAGCTTTGATGAAATTCTCAAGGGATTTACCGAGAAAGAGGCCCTGTTTGAAGCAAGGCGATGTCTGTCCTGCGGCAACTGTTTCGAGTGCGATGGTTGCTATGGTGCCTGTCCGGAAGACGCCATCATCAAACTCGGCAAAGGCAAGCGCTACCTCTACGACTACGATAAATGCACGGGGTGTGCTTCGTGTTACGAGCAGTGTCCGTGCCATGCCATCGATATGGTGAAAGAAATCAGCGCAGAGGTTAAGTCATGAGCAAAGACAGCAAAGCAAAACAGGTCACTGTTGATGGTGGCCACGGCGTTGCCCATATCGCTTACCGGGTCAGCGAGGTCTGCTCGATCTATCCGATCACTCCGTCATCCGACATGGCTGAACTCTGCGATGTCTGGTCGGCCAATCATATTCCTAACATCTGGGGGCAAGTGCCAGATGTGATCGAAATGCAGAGCGAGGGCGGTGCTGCCGGAACCGCGCACGGAGCTTTGCAGAGTGGCGCCCTGACCACCACCTTCACCGCTTCGCAAGGCCTGATGCTGATGCTGCCGAACATGTACAAGATTGCCGGCGAGCTGACTTCTGCCGTATTCCATGTTGCAGCCCGCTCGCTGGCGGCACATGCGCTTTCCATCTTCGGTGATCATCAGGATGTGATGGCTGCCCGCACCACCGGCTTCGCCATGCTGGCCTCCTCATCGGTGCAGGAGGCACATGATTCAGCTCTCATCTGCCATGCCGCCACCCTCAAGGCACGCATACCGTTCATCCATTTTTTCGACGGCTTCCGCACCTCGCACGAGGTCAACAAGATCAGCCTGATTCCGGATGAGCAGATCCGCGCCATGATCGATGACAAGCTCGTGTATGCACATCGCCAGCGGGCGCTGAATCCGGACAACCCGTTTATTCGCGGCACAGCCCAGAATCCAGACGTTTATTTTCAGGGCCGTGAACGTTCGAACGAATATTACAATCGCGTGCCCACCATCATTCAGGAAACAATGGATCAACTGGCCGGAATGACCGGGCGCCAGTATCACCTGTTTGACTACCATGGTGCCGACGATGCCGAACACATCATCATCGTCATGGGCTCGGCAGCGCAGACAATCGAAGAAACCATCGATGTGCTGAATGCCCGGGGAGCAAAACTCGGCGTTATCACCGTGCGCCTGTTCCGTCCGTTCAGTAAGGAACATCTGCTGGCCGCACTGCCGGTCACCACCAAATCTATCGCCGTCCTCGATCGCACCAAGGAGCCGGGTGCGAGTGGTGAGCCTCTGTATCAGGACGTGGCCACATCCCTTGCGATTGCTGTGAATGAGGGAAATCTGGATCACCTGCCGATAATGATTGGCGGCCGCTATGGCCTTTCTTCGAAAGAGTTCACCCCGGCCATGGTCAAGGCCATTTATGAAGAACTGGCCAAAGAGAAGCCGAAAAATCATTTCACCGTCGGCATCAACGATGATGTCACCCACACCAGCCTTGAGGTGGATCACAGCTTCAACATCGAGTCGGCCGATGTAACCCGCGCCCTGTTCTACGGACTCGGTTCCGACGGCACGGTTTCGGCCAACAAGAACAGCATCAAGATTATCGGCGAGAACACCCCGCTGCACTGCCAGGGCTATTTTGTGTACGATTCGAAGAAAGCAGGCTCGCACACCATCTCGCATTTACGCTTCGGCCCCAATCCGATCCGTGCGCCCTACCTGATCGAATCGGCCAACTTCATTGCCTGCCACAAAGCCAGCTTTATCCATCAGGTTGAATTACTGCATGCAGCTGCCGACAAGGCGGTCTTCCTGCTCAACAGCCCGATTCCGGCCGACAAAGTGTGGGATGAACTGCCTGCCTCCGTACAGCAAACCATCATCGACAAGCAGATTAAATTCTTTGTCATCGATGCCTCCTCTGTTGCCCGCGACACCGGCATGGGACGGCGCATCAACACCATCATGCAGACCTGCTTCTTTGCTCTTTCCGGCGTTCTACCGCGCGATGAAGCAATCACCCATATCAAGAAAGCCATCGAAAAAACCTATGCGCGCAAGGGTGCGGAGATTGTGCAGCTCAATTTCAAGGCTGTGGATGCGGCGCTCGACCATCTGCATGAAGTGGATGTTCCGGCCTCTGCCAGCAGTTCACGCACCATGGATGACGTGGTTTCTTCACTGGCGCCACGATTCGTACAGGAAGTCACAGCGCCGATGCTGGCCGGTCACGGCGATGACCTGCCGGTAAGCATGATCCCCATTGACGGCACGTTCCCGAGCGGTACGGCCAAGTGGGAGAAGCGGAATGTTTCGGACTTTATTCCAAAATGGGAGCCGGATGTCTGCATCCAGTGCGGCAACTGCAGCTTTGTCTGTCCGCACAGTGTGATCCGGGCCAAATTTTATCATGAAGATCATCTTGAGGGCGCGCATGAAGGATTTCCATCTGCACCCGTGTCGGCACGCGGCTTTCCTGAAACCCGCTACACCCTTGAAATCTATGCCGAGGACTGCACGGGCTGCGAAATGTGCGTGCATGCATGCCCGGCACTCGACCCGGCCAATGCTGAGCGCAAGGCCATTAACATGACCGACAAGGCACCGATCCTTGAGCAGGCAAAAAAGGACATCACCTTCTTCGAAACCATCCCGTTCAATGATAGGGCCAATATCGACTACTCATCGGTACGCGGCACCCAGTTCCTGGAGCCGTTGTTCGAGTTCTCCGGTGCGTGTGCCGGCTGCGGCGAAACGCCTTACATCCGGCTGCTGACCCAGCTTTTCGGTGAACGTCTGCTGGTTGCCAATGCCACCGGCTGCTCCTCGATCTACGGCGGCAACCTGCCTGCCACGCCATGGACCACCAATGCAGATGGTCGCGGACCGGCATGGTCGAACTCGCTGTTTGAGGACAATGCGGAGTTCGGTCTCGGCATGCGCATTGCGGCAGATCATCACATGCACATGGCGATGGAAGAGTTGAAGAAAATGACGCCATGGCTAGAGCAGGCGTTTATCGACTCCATCCTGCATGCCGATCAATCCGTCGGTTCAGAAGTCACCAAGCAAAGCGTGCGCGTGGATGCGCTGAAGTCGCGCCTGCAGGAAATTGATGATCCGCGCGTGCAGAATCTGCTCTCGGTGATCGACCATCTGGTTCGGCGCAGTGTCTGGCTGATCGGCGGTGACGGCTGGGCTTACGATATCGGTTCATCCGGACTCGATCATGCCCTGGCATCCGGCCGCAACATCAATGTGCTGGTACTCGATACCGAGGTGTACTCCAACACCGGCGGCCAGGCCTCAAAATCCACCCCTGTCGGCGCCACGGCGAAATTCGCATCCGCCGGCAAGCCGGTCGGCAAGAAGGATCTGGCCCTGCAGGCAATCTCCTACGGCAATGTGTACGTGGCTCGAGTGGCCATGGGCGGCAATCCGCAGCAGACATTGCTGGCCATGCGCGAAGCCGAGGAATACCCCGGCCCGTCGATCATTCTGGCCTACAGCCATTGCATCGCCCACGGCATCGACATGACCCAGGGCCTGCATCAGCAGGATATGGCGGTTGCATCCGGCTACTGGCCGCTGATCCGCTACAATCCGGCTCTGCGCAAAGCAGGCAAGCGGCCGTTCGTACTTGATTCGCCAACGCCGTCGATGAAGCTGATCGATTACGCCTATACTGAGATGCGCTACAAGCTGCTGCAGAAAACACATCCGGACGAAGCCGAGCGGCTGATGCAGCTGGCGCAGGAATCGGTTGATCTGCGCTGGGCGACCTACGAGCACATGGCCAATCAGGACCCATCGGAATTCCATCCCGTGGCTTGATGCCGTCAAGGTTCGTGAATTCGCTCAGCCGATTTTCGTAATCGGGCTCCCCGGTTGAGCGTCATGCACCCTGTCCACCCTGTCAGACTCTTCGCCCTGACATCGCTAACCATGATCGCATTCGCGGGCAATTCGCTGCTGTGCAGGTTTGCGCTCGCGCACACCGAAATCGATGCGGCCAGCTTCACCAGCGTTCGATTGATCTCTGGAGCGATCATGCTCTGGCTGCTGGTGCGCATGCGGCGTGGAACTCGCACCGGCCATGGGAACCTTCTTTCCGCCCTCGCCCTGTTCGCCTATGCGGCGGGATTCTCCTTCGCCTACCTGAGCCTGACCGCCGGAACCGGAGCGCTGCTTCTTTTCGGTGCTGTTCAGGCCACGATGATCGGTCATGGGTTGTGGACGGGAGAACGGCTTAAGGGCTGGCAGGTTGTCGGACTGGCTTTAGCGCTTGCAGGGCTTGTCGGACTTCTCTTGCCCGGGCTCTCGGCACCACCGCTCGCCGGCTCACTGCTGATGCTGGGCGCCGGCATTGCATGGGGGATTTACTCCCTGCGCGGCAAGGGAAAGGGAAACCCGCTCGAAGTAAGCGCAGGAAATTTTCTGCTTGCGGTTCCGATTACTCTGGCATTGAGCCTCATGATGCTGAACGATTTCTCTCCGGACATAGTCGGAGTCATGTACGGCATTGCCTCGGGAGCTGTGGCCTCCGGGTTAAGCTACGCCATCTGGTATATGGTCTTACCGGCCTTGAAAGCCACCCATGCCGCCACCGTGCAACTGAGCGTGCCGGTCGTTGCTGCCGCGGGAGGCGTGATCTTTCTGGCCGAACCCATCACCCTCCGCCTAGCCATTGCATCGGCTGCCATTCTGGGCGGTATTGCGCTGGTCATCCTTGAAAAACATCAAGCATGAATCCGCGAACTTCGAATGACCGCTTCCGGCCAAAAGCAGACGTTCATTTATTCAAGACCAGACTAAATTCCAATCAGTGGCGGAAGTGACGGATACCGGTGAAAATCATGGCGATGTCTTTCTCATCGGCAGCGGCGATCACCTCTTCATCGCGAATGGAGCCGCCCGGCTGAATGACAGCCGTAGCACCGGCATCGGCCAGTGCATCGACGCCGTCGCGGAACGGGAAGAAGGCATCGGAGGCAACCGCTGAGCCCTTGATGGCTTCACCGCCATGATGGGCGGCAATGCGAGTGGAATTCACGCGGTTCATCTGGCCGGCACCCACACCCAGCGTGACGCCACCCTTGGCGAAGACGATGGCATTGGATTTCACATGCTTGGCCACAGTCCAGGCGAAAAGCATGTCATTCCACTCAGCCTCGGTCGGGGCGCGCTTGGTGACCACCTTGCAGGCATCGCGCAGCAGCTGATGCGCATCGCGCTCCTGCACCAGCAGACCGCCGTTCACGCGCTTGAACTCTAGTCCGCCGGTCACAGGCTCAACCGATGGGGCCAGAAGCAGACGCAGGTTCTTGCGCTCAGCCAGCACCTTGCGCGCGGCATCGGTATAGCCCGGAGCAATAATGACTTCCATGAAGGTTTCGGCGATCAGCCTGGCGGAGGCTTCTTCCAATGGGCGGTTGAAGGCTGCAATGCCGCCGAAGGCAGACACCGCATCGGCAGCGCGGGCGCGCTCGTATGTTTCGGCCTGATTGGCACCGACTGCAACGCCGCAGGGATTCGCATGCTTGACGATCACCACGGCAGATTCAGTGAAATCGCGCACCAGTGCAAAGGCAGCGTCGGCATCGGCGATGTTGTTGTAAGAGATCGCCTTGCCCTGCATCACATGGCAATCGGCCAGCGATACGCCTTCATCCTCGGGATCGGCATAGAATGCACCTTGCTGATGGGGGTTTTCCCCATAACGCAGTTCATCAGCGGTCTTGATGAACTGGCGCGTGAAGATATCCGGGAACTGGCGCTTGGAGCCGTCGGCGTTCAGCGCAGAGAAATGGTTGGCAATGGCGCCATCGTAGGCGGCGGTGTGCGCGAAGGCCTTTACTGCCAGTGCGCGGCGCTTGCCCTCATCCAGTGAGCCGTCAGCACTTGCTTCCAGCACCATGGCATAATCGGTTGGGTCAACAACGATGGTGACAAACTTATGATTCTTGGCCGAGGCGCGCACCATGCATGGGCCGCCGATATCGATGTTCTCGATCGCATCCTCAATCGTGCAGCCTTCTTTGGCGACAGCTTCGCGGAACGGGTAGAGGTTCACGCAGACGAGGTCGATCTGCTCAATATCATGCTCGGCCATCGAGGCCAGATCGCCCGGATTGTCGCGGCGGGCGAGAATGCCGCCGTGCACCTTCGGGTTCAGGGTTTTAACACGCCCGTCCATCATCTCGGGAAAGCCGGTGTAATCGGCCACATCGCGGCAGGCAATGCCGGCATCGCGTAAAAGCTTGGCCGTGCCGCCGGTAGAGAGGATATCCACGCCACGCTCAACAAGGGCTTGGGCAAACTCTTTGACGCCGGTTTTGTCGGACACGCTGATCAATGCGCGCTGAATTTTGTAGGTTGGGGTGGACATGGTGGCTCCCGTGTACGATTTGAAGGGTGCGGAAATCTACGCATCGCGACCCGCCGCGCAAGGATGATCGCCTCCGGGAGTGCCGGGTGAATGGGCTCCGGTGCTATGGACTTGCATTTCCGGGCCTTGACATTAATTAATCAATCAATCAATTATTCAGGCTATGGGAAGTAATGCGCCGACCCAGTCCAGATCCGAAGACACCAGGTTGCTGCTTCTGAAAGCGGCAACGACTTCTTTCGCATACGACGGGTTTCATGCAACGAGCCTTAAACAGATCGCCCGCGCCGCGGGGGTCAATCAGGCGCTGATCGCATACTATTTTGGCAACAAGCAGGGCCTGTATCTGGCTGTTTTCGAGGCGATTGTGGGGCAAATTCAGGCCAAAGTCGGCCCCCGGATAGCAGTTCTTCAAGCCTCACTGGAATCTAATACCGACTCTGATCGCGAGGCATTGAGGGGCGCGCTGTTTTCCATCGTCGACGCCATGCTCGATTTGCTTTCAGGCGATGAAAGCCGTGAATGGGCATTGTTGATTACACGCGAGCAGGCATCTCCCACTGAGGCATTCGAGGTAATATACAATGGGTTCATGGGCGAAATGCTCGGACTGGCAAGTCAGGTAATTCTAAGGCTCAAGCCGGGAATAGCCGAACAAGAAGCGCGCTTGCTTGCAGTCCTGATTATGGGACAGGTTCTTGTTTTCAGGGTTTCCAGAACGGCCGTTTTGCGCCACATGGTCTGGTCGGAATACGGAGAAGATGAACTTGCATCGTCAAGAATGCAGCTGCACCGGAGCATCTCCGCATGGCTGGCGCAATCCTGGGGGGTGAGTTGAAAAGCGTTCGATTCATGATACTGCTCGGCTGCCTGCTCACACCAGCAGCTCTCAGAGCCGAGCCGATCACCCTGCAACAGGCCGTCGATCTGGCACTGGCGCATGCGCCGGCCATGCAGGCTGCCGTGGCCGGACGCGATGCCTCAGCTGAAGATGCGGCGCTCGGGCGTGCATGGCTGCTTCCTTATGTTGAATTTCGCGGCTCAATCCAGCGGCGCAAACACAAAACCGACTACGATATCCCGCAAAATCTCTTCAAGACCGACCTGAACTACAACGAGAACACCATCGGCGTGAGAGTGGTTCAATCCCTGTTTGACCTGGAACGCTGGGCCGGCTACCGGCAAGGTGAATTATCTGCTGAATCGGGAGAACTCAGGCTGCAACTGGAACGGCAGCGCCTGATGCTGGAAACAGCCCGCGTCTTTCTTGGTGCCGCCACAGCCCAGGCTGCACTAGCCGCAGCAGAGGCACGCGAGGCGGCCACTGAAAAGCTTGCTGTCCAGGCCGAGGCGGCACAACGCATCGGCACAGCAGCAAAGCCTCAGCAGCTCGATGCCGAAGCTCGCCGGGATCTGGCAAAAGCAGATCGCCTGGGCGCAGAAAACGATCTTAATCAGGCGCGCGCCGAGCTGGCCTCACTGACCGGCGTCACTGTCGGCGAAGTTATGCTTCCGCCATTAGCTGAGACACCAGGTGCGCTGTCGCCTGCAAAGGCAGCGCAATGGGAGGATAAGGCGGCCGAACAGGCGATAGCCGTGAAACTTGCAGAAGTGCGCTTCGGGGTAGCCAAACAGGGTAAAAAGAAAGCGTTCGGAGGCGCACTTCCCAAGATCGAGGCCTTCGGAGAAATAAGCCGCGACCGCTCCGGCGATACAATGCTGAACCGGGGCGCGACGGTAAATGATCAGTCCATAGGGGTGCAGGTGAAAATGCCGCTGTATGCCGGCGGCGGAACAACGGCACAAATGAGGAAGAGCGAGAAGGAGGCTTTGCAGTCCGAATTCTCCCTGGCTGACGATGTCCGCCTTGCCAGGCTTGCGGCACGTCAGGCTTATCTAACCCGGGAGTCGGCCGCAGCCCGTGTCTCGGCCATGCAGCAGGCCACACTCTCCGCACGTCGGGCCGCTCAGGCTGCACACAGAGGCTATGACGTTGGCCTGCGCAACATCACCGATGTGCTTGATGCCGACGAGCGCCGCTTTGCGGCCGACAGGAACCTGGCCGCAGCAAGTGCTCAGTATGTTTTTGCTGTCCTGCAACTCAAGGCAAGCATCGGTGAATTATCCGGCAACCCGTTGCCGGCTGCCTTCGGAAAGTTGCATTGAAGCATTTCAGGAGTTTGCCATGAAAAAAGTTTTACGCCTGCTGATCCCATTGGTCGTTGTCGCTGCCGCAGTCGGCATCTGGAGATGGCAGGGCTACAACGGAGCCTCGGACGAGGGCAACCTGAACCTCTACGGCAATGTCGATATGCGCGAGGTGGGGCTTGCCATCAACGGCTACGGCCGCATTGCCGAGATGCTGGTGCAGGAAGGGGATGCGGTTCACAAGGGGGACCTGCTGGCGAAACTCGATAGCGACCGCTTGCAGGCCATCGCCGAGCGCGCGGCAGCCCAGGTTGAGATGCAACAGGCCATCGTGGACCGCATGCTGGCGGGCTCACGGCCTCAGGATATTAGCAGGGCTCGCGCCGAACTGGCGGCTGCCCAGGCGCAGGCCAAGGATGCGGCACGTACCGCCGAACGGCTGCAAACCCTGAGTAAAGAGGATCTGGCATCCAAAGAGCAGGCCGACAATGCTGCTGCTGCGGCCAAGGCAGCCAGAGAGCGTGGTAAGGCGGCAGGCCAGGTGTCGAAGCTAGCTGAGCTTGGACCCAGACAGGAGGATATCGCTGTCGCCCAAGCGCAATTGAAACAGGCTCAGGCACAGCAGGCTCTGGCCAGAAAGGAGCTGGATGATGCCAATCTGTATGCCTCGGCCGATGGTATCATCCGCAACCGCATCCTTGAGCCCGGCGACATGGCCAGTCCACAGCGTTCGCTTTACACCCTTGCCCTGACCGACCCTTTATGGGTGCGCGCCTATGTTTCTGAAAGCGATCTGGGGCGAGTGCAACCGGGCATGGTGGCCAAGGTGAGTAGCGACAGCTTCCCGGGCAAGCAATATCGCGGCTGGCTCGGCTATATCTCGCCGACAGCCGAATTCACACCGCAGTCGGTGCAAACCGAGGAGATGCGCACCCAGCTGGTATATCAGGTGCGCGTGTTTGTATGCAACCCGCAGGGTGAATTGCGCCTCGGCATGCCGGTCAGCGTACATATTGCCCTGCCCCAGGCACAGACAGAGAGCGGCGGCAACGATCCCTGCCAAGGGCAGTAATGACTGAAACGACCACTGTCGAACCCGTCGTTGTTTTCACCGGGGTCGAAAAATCCTTCATGGCGGGCAAGCGTCGTGTCGAGGCTCTGCGCGGTGTCGAGGCATCTCTTCGGGCCGGTTGTGTAACGGGCCTTATCGGCCCGGACGGGGCCGGCAAGACAACCCTTATGCGCCTGCTTGCAGGCCTGCTCAAACCCGATGCCGGCGAGATTTCGGTACTGGGGCGTGATGTGGGCCGCGAGTCGCTTGTTGTGCAGCAGTCGATCGGATACATGCCGCAGCGCTTCGGTCTGTATGAGGATCTGAGCGTGCAGGAAAATCTCGACCTGTATGCCGATTTACAAACCGTGCCACATGAGGCCAGGCCGGAACGCTATGCCGAGCTGATGCATATGACCGGGCTTGCCCCCTTCACCAAACGCCTTGCCGGTCAGCTCTCCGGCGGCATGAAACAGAAGCTCGGACTTGCCTGCACGTTGGTGCGTTCACCCAGACTTCTGCTGCTTGATGAACCGACAGCTGGCGTCGATCCGGTATCGCGCCGCGAATTATGGGAGATTGTCTATCGTCAGGTTGAAGCGGCGGGTATGAGCGTGCTTTTCAGCACCGCCTATCTTGATGAGGCGGAACGCTGCGAGGAATTGCTGCTGCTGCATCAGGGCCAGTTACTGGGACAAGGCAAACCTGCAGAATTCAGTCAGCGCATGCAGGGACGGACTTGGAGTGTTGCAGTCGGGGATCGATCCCGGCGCAGCCTGCAACAGCAGCTGGTACACGAGGAGGCCGTGTTGGATGCCCTGATTCAGGGTGAGGCCGTTCGCCTGGTTATGCATGAGGGCCGCTCAGCGGCCGACGAACCATGGGCCGGGGGCATGCAGATTGAGGAAGTCGCGCCGCGTTTTGAGGATGCCTTTGTTGCCATGCTGGGCGGTGTGGGGGCGATTGCCCCGGAGGCCTCGCACGAGGCTGCAACACAGGGCGGCAGTGACGATCCGGTGATCGAGGTGGACGACCTGTCTCGTAACTTCGGCGAATTTCAGGCGGTGAAAGGCATCGGCTTTCATGTACAGCGAGGCGAGGTCTTCGGGTTGCTGGGGGCCAACGGGGCGGGCAAATCCACCACCTTCCGTATGCTTTGCGGCCTGCTGCCGGCGAGCAGCGGCAGCCTGACGGTTGCCGGCGTGAATCTGCGTGAGGCCCCGGCCAGTGCGCGCGGCCGCATCGGTTACATGTCGCAGCGCTTTTCCCTCTACGGCACGCTAAGTGTGCTGGAGAACCTGCGTTTTTTCAGCTCCGCCTATGGCCTGTCGGGCAAAGCACGCAGCGCGCGCATCGACTGGGCCTACGAGCGCTTTGATTTGCGCGACATCGCCAGCACCGCCGGCAACGATCTTTCGCTGGGCTACAAGCAACGGCTGGCCATGGCATGTGCGCTGCTGCACGAACCTGACATCCTGTTTCTCGACGAGCCCACATCAGGAGTCGATCCACTGGCCCGGCGCGAATTCTGGCAGCGCATCAATTTGCTGGCCGAACAGGGCGTCACCGTTCTGGTCACCACGCATTTCATGGAAGAGGCTGAATATTGTGACCGGTTGGTCATCATGGCCGAAGGCAGCATTCTGGCCTCTGGCACCCCACAGGCCATCAAACAGACTGCGGCAAGCACGGGCAGACCTGCTGTTACCATGGAGGATGCCTTTATCTCCCTGATCCAGCGGGAGACTCTGTGATGGGGCTAAGTCGGATGCGACTCACCGGTCTGATCCGCAAGGAGTTTGTACAGATCTGGCGCGACCCGAGCAGCATCGCCATTGCCTTCGTGCTGCCGGTCGTGCTCCTGCTGCTGTTCGGATACGGAGTCTCACTCGATGCCAAACATGTGCCTATTGCACTGGTCATCGAGAAACCGGATGCGGCGACATCCTCGTTCACCGGCGCATTCCGCAAACTAGAGTATTTTGCCCCCCTGCCGTTTGCCGACATGCGGACGGCGGAAGATGCGATGCGAGAAGGAGAAGTACAGGCCATCCTGCACCTGAAAAATGATTTCGCCCGGTCCCTGTCACGCCCGGGTGGAGCACCGGCGCAACTCATTGTGAACGGCGTGAATGCCAATACAGCGCGCCTGATAAGCGGATATGCCACGGGTGTGTGGGCCACCTGGCTGCAACAATATGCCGCCATGAACAGCGTACCCTTTGCCGTGCCGGTTCTGGTGCAGCAACGCGTGTGGTTCAACAGCGAACTGAAAAGCCACAACTACCTGGTGCCAGGGCTAATCGCCGTCATCATGACCTTGATCGGCGCACTGCTCACTGCCCTCGTGGTCTCGCGCGAATGGGAGCGCGGCACCATGGAGTCGTTGATGGCCACGCCGGTTTCCATGAGCGAGATATTACTCGGCAAAATTATTCCCTATTTCGTACTCGGCACCGGCGGCATGCTGCTTTCGGTGGCCATGGCCGTGTGGCTGTTCGACGTGCCGCTGCGCGGCTCTTTCATCTTGCTCTTTCTGGTGGCCTCGCTGTTCCTGCTGGTGGCATTGGGCATGGGTCTGCTGATTTCTACAGTGGCCAAAAATCAGTTTGTCGCCTCACAGATCGCGCTGGTCGTCACCTTCCTGCCAGCCTTCCTGCTGTCAGGGTTCATCTTCGAGATTGCCAGCATGCCGCAGGTTGTGCAGTTCATCACGCATGTCATTCCGGCGCGATATTTCGTTGCACTGCTGCACACGATCTTCATGGCCGGCGATATATGGGCCGTGATCCTGCCCAATACGGTGGCCCTCTCCCTGATGGCGCTGTTCTTCCTTGGCCAGGTATGGCGCATTTCGCGCAAGCGACTGGATTGATATGGGAGCTCGACTGAGATGGAACATCTGAGCGCCATGTGGCGACGCATCTTCGCCCTGATGGGTAAGGAGTTTCTGGCCCTGCTCAAGGACAAGCGGGGACGATTCGTGCTCATCGGTCCGCCGATCATCCAGCTGATGGTGTTCGGCTATGCGGCCAGTTTCGACCTCAACCATGTGCAATATGCGATTTATAACGAAGACGGCGGAGCAGCCTCGCGAGAACTGGCTGCCCGCTTTGCCGGCGCCCCGGCTTTCGACCAGACGGTCATTATCCGCCAGGACGCCGAGATCAAGCCGCTCATCGACAACAAAGAAGTGCTGCTCATCGTGCACATCGGCCGGCAATTCAGCCGCAATCTGGCGCAGGGCGTGACTGCACCATTGCAGCTGATTGTGGACGGACGCAATTCCAATACGGCGCTGATTATCCTGGGCTACGCGCGCAACATTGTGCAGGGCTACAACGAAACGCGATTGCAGGCTGTGGGCGCAACAGGTCCGCCGGTACATATCGAGATGCGGGCCTGGTTCAATCCCAATCTGCAAAGCCGCTGGTTTCTGATTCCGGGCATTGCAGGCCTCATCACGCTGGTGGTGACGATGATGGTCATCTCGCTTTCCGTGGCGCGCGAGCGTGAGCAGGGTACCTTCGACCAGTTAATGGTCACCCCTCTGCGCCCCTTTGAAATCCTGCTCGGCAAGGCGCTGCCAGGTTTCATCATCGGCATCCTTGAGGGCACGCTGGTTATCGTCGTGGCGGTATTCTGGTTCGATATTCCGCTGCTCGGCTCTGTCTTCACACTGTACACCGGCATTGCGCTGTTCCTGCTCTCGGCCATCGGCATCGGCCTCATGATTTCATCGCTGGCCGTAACACAGCAGCAGGGGTTTCTCGGCGCCTTCCTGTTCATCGTGCCCTCGATCCTGCTCTCCGGCTTTGCCACGCCAATTGAAAACATGCCGGCTGTCGTACAGTTCATCACCCTGTTCGATCCGATGCGCTATTTCATGATTATTCTGCGCGGCATCTTTCTCGAGGGCTCCACCTTCGCAATGTTGATTCCGCAGTTCTGGCCACTGGTCGTGATCGGCATCGTCTGTCTGTCGCTGGCCGCCTGGCTGTTCCGACATCGCATGTACTAGCGGATTCATGAACGATTCATAATTCACATGAAGGTTATCGCGCCTTGCAAAGATAAAGGGGATGCGCAAGCTACGCATCACCCTGCGGCTCACCTGACACGCATGAATTTTTGCAACTTCTAATAACAGATATTCGGGAGTAACCATGACTTTGAGATTTCTATTACCCCTGCTCGCCTGCCTTGGCCTGGCTGCACCGGCCTCAGCAGCACCGCCATTGCAGATGGCTAACTTTGCCAACGGCGTCAAACTGATTGTACAGGAGGATCATGCAGCCCCGGTTGCCATGGTGCAGGTCTGGTTGAAGGTAGGTGGACGTGATGAAGTGCCCGGCAAAACAGGGCTTGCGCATGTATTCGAGCACATGATGTTCAAGGGCTCAAAGAAGCTGGCGGCCGGCGAGTATTCGAATCGAATCGCGGCCATGGGCGGTAATGACAACGCCTTTACCAGCACCGATTTCACGGCCTATTTCGAAACCGTGCCAGCAAGTGCAGTCGATGAAGTGCTGGGCATGGAGGCCGAACGCTTCGGCCATCTGGCACTCAGAGATGCCGACTTCCGGAAAGAAATCCGCGTTATCATGGAAGAGCGCCGCATGCGCACCGACGATAATCCGAACAGCCGCATGTTCGAGGAATTGTCGGCTGCCGCACTTCGCCTGCATCCGTACCGCAACCCGGTGATCGGCTGGATGCAGGATCTGGAGAAACTGACGATCCAGGATGTGCGCGCCTTTTATGCCGAGCATTATGTGCCGGCGAATGCCACGGTCGTCGTGGTTGGCGATGTTGATTTCAAGCATATGCAGGCAGTGGTGGGCAAAACATTCGGTAAGCTGAAAAAGCGCAATGTCCGCCCGCGCTTCAATCCTGTGGAGCCTGAGCCCCTGGGGCCGAAGCGTGTGACCGTTGATCTGCCTGCACAGTTGCCGATGCTGGCCGTCACCATTCCTGCGCCGGTCTGGCGCCCGGGAGAAAATGATCGCGAGGCGGCAGCCCTTGCCGTGGCCACACAGATCCTGGCCGGGGGCCGTTCTGCCATCCTGAACCGATCCATTGTCGACGAGCAGCGCAAAGCATTCTCCGTATCGGCGGGATATGATCCGTTCAGCATGGGCATCGATTTGTGGTTCGCCGAGGGCATGCTGGGGCCGAAGCAGTCACCCGATGCCTTTGAGGGGGCTCTCTGGCAGGCCATCGGCAAACTTGCCAGGAATGGCCCGAGCAAGAACGAGCTGGCAGCTGCAATCCGCAACATGGTTGCCGATGAGGTGTTTGCCCAGGATTCACTCTATCTGCGCGCCAAGCAGATCGGGGCCATGGAAACCGTCGGCATCGGCGCTGATAAAATGGATGCATGGCTGACAGCTGTTCGCCAGGTCAAGGCTGCAGACATTCAGCAGGTACTTACACGCTGGATCAAACCGGAGCGCGCCACCACCGGCGTGCTCAATCCCACCAAAAAATCCGGAGGTGCATCATGATGATATGGCGCATATGCATGGCTGGCTTATTACTGATATTCGGCGCAACCGTCGCCCAGGCCACAGCACCGATTCAGGAAGCAAGGCTTGATAATGGCCTGCGGATCATGCTGATGGAGGCGCATCACGTGCCCATGGTAGTGATGCGCCTGACGACCCCGGCCGGCAGCCGTTTTGATGCGGCAGAAAAAGGCGGCAGTGCATCGCTGTTATCCGCCATGCTCACCGATCATACCGCAAGGCATGACTACAAGGCGTGGGCGGACATGCTGGATGCCAAGGCGATCCGACTTGGCGGCGATGCGGATCGAGAAGGGTTGTCACTTGGCCTGACCGTACTCAGGGAAGCCATGCCTGAGGGCGTGTCGGCACTCTCCGAAGCGGCATTGCAGCCTGGCTGGAACAGAAAGCGCTTTGATATCATGCAAAGCGACAGTATTTCGGCGGCAAAAAAATCGCTTGAGAAGCCGGGTGTGCAAGCCGCCCTTCTGGCCGCGAATCTGCTGTTTGCCGATCACCCCTATGGACACCGCAGTGAGGGCGATGTCAAAAGCCTGACGCACATCCGGCTTAAGGATTTGCAGACGCTGTATCGGAATCAGTTCAGGCCCGAGGGGTCGGTACTGGCGGTCAGCGGGGACGTGACTATGGAAGAGCTTCTGGCCCTGATCAAGCCGGCTTTTTCCGGCTGGCAGGGCAAGCCGGTTATAGCCCTAAATAATATTGCAGCGCCAAAAACCGTGGCAGGCAAGATCGTCCGGAAGGACATGCCAACCCGGCAGGCACTGGTGCAGCTGGTACGCCTGGGCCCGGCCCGGCACGACGATGGTTTTTTTGCCGACATGCTGATGAACCATATCCTTGGTGGTGGGGGCTTTGCCTCACGCCTGATGACCGAGGTGAGGGAAAAGAAGGGGCTCGTGTACGGCGTGTATTCGTATTTCATACCGCTGACCGTTGCCGGGCCATTTGTCATTACCCTGCAGACTCGGGCGGATCAGGCCGGACAGGCGACCGAGGTGGTGCGCGGCGTTCTTGCTGAGATGTATCAGAATGGCGTCACAGCCAAAGAGCTCAAAGCTGCCAAGGCCAATCTGGTGGGAAGCTTTGCCCACCGCATGGACTCCAATGCCAAGCGTGTGGGCCTGATGTCGATGGTCGGATTTTATGGCCTGCCACTGGATTACCTGCAGAACTGGACCAGTCGGGTTGAGGCCGTCACCCTTGCCGATGTGCAAAAGCAGGCGCATGATTTCCTGAATCCAGAACAATGGAATCAGATTCGCATCGGCCCCAAGCCGGCCTAATAAAGGAAACGCTCATGAGAAAAACCATACTCGTCGTTGAAGACTCGGATTCAAGCCGGGATATTACCTGCCATTTTCTGCAGCAGGGAGGCTATCGCGTGCTGGAGGCCAATGATGGCCACAGCGCACTTGAACTGCTCAAGAAAAGACATGTCGACCTTATCCTGACCGACATCATGATGCCGAATATGGACGGGTGGCAATTTTCCGCCGAAGTACGCAAGGACAAGCGCTTTAATATGACGCCTTTTGTGTTTTTGAGCGTCCTCGATGATCTGGATGATCAGATCAAGGGCCTGACCATGGGCGTAGACGATTATCTGAGCAAACCCATTACCCCTCCACAGCTACTGGCACGGGTGAACACAGCCCTGACGCGCACGGATCGCCTGAAGCCGTATTTTTACCGCGATCCCGTGACAGAGCTTGAAACCGAGGCATTCTTTCTTTCTCGTCTGGCGCAGGAAGTTGAACGCGGCGCCAAGGCCGGGCGGAAGCTGTCGCTTGTCGTGGTTGGTATCGGTAATTATGAGGCATTGGTACGCGGACATGCAGACTGGTTCGCCCAGCAGGCCGTCGAGCAGACTGGTATACGCCTGAAAAAACACGTGCGCAGCTACGATCTGGTGGCGGATATGCAACAGGGCCGCTTTGCAGCGCTGTTCCCTGAGGCGGGCATCGAAGGCGCTACAAAATGGGCGGAAAAGGTCAAAGGGAACTGGGATGTTTCCGTGGTCTGGCCTGAAACAGAACAGAAAATCGGTATCGAGATAGGCTTTACTGTCGATGCTCTCTGTCCTGACATCGAGTCCGCTGCCGATGCCGAAGCGCTGCTGAACAAGCGCCTGCAATCCTTCCAGCGCAAGTGGTAGCTCTAGTTCCTGCTTTTTCTCTTTCACCCGCCCTGCTCCGGTGCGCATAACCGCCGGCCACCTGTGTGGCCGGAATATTTCCGTGCCTTCCATTGCCGGACTGCGTCCAACACCATCGAAAGTGCGGCAGGCCTTGTTCAATATTCTGGCAAATGTCGAAGGGCTCCGGGTGCTCGATTTGTTTGCTGGGTCGGGCGTGATGGCGCTGGAGTCGATTTCCCGTGGTGCAGCCGCTGCTATTTCCATCGAGAAACACCCTCAAGCCGCCCGCGCCATGCAGCAGCTTCAGAAAGCATGGGCTGTGGACGCGTGGCAGATCCTGCCGCTTCCGGTGGAAAAAGGGCTGGCTAAATTATCAGGGCAGTGCTTTGATCTGATCTTTGCCGATCCGCCTTATGCTGAGGGGTTTAGTGAAAAGCTTCCGCAGTGGCTGGATGCATACGAAATCAGCTGCGGCCAGTTGATTATCGAAGAATCGGCCAGATACCAGCCGGCCTGGCCCAAAAGCTGGCAATGTATGCAGAGTCGCCGATATGGTGATACCTGCCTTCATTTCCTCAGCCGAAATTAACGCAACAGGGAAGCGTATATTGTCCGACCTGAGGATTCCCTTTGAGTAAATCGCCATCCGGCGCTACGTTTCGCTTTATGCCCCAACCCATCAGGAGTTCGTTGTGACCCATATCCGCATTGCCACCCGCCGTTCCCCGCTTGCCCTCTGGCAAGCCGAGCACATTTCTGCAGAGTTGAAACGTCTGCATCCGCATGTCACCACTGAGCTCATCAAGATTGTCACCAAGGGCGACAAAATTCTGGATGTGCCCCTGTCCCAGGTGGGCGGCAAAGGCCTGTTCACCAAAGAGATTGATGAGGCACTGCTGGACGGACGAGCCGACATCGCCGTTCATTCCATGAAGGATGTTCCGACCCAACTGCCCGAGGGCACCTCGATCCGCGCTCACCCCAAGCGTGAGGATCCGCGCGATGCGGTAGCAACAATCACCGGCGGAGGCCTCGACACACTGCCGGATGGTGCCCGCATCGGCACCTCAAGCCTGCGTCGCGTGGCGCAGATCCGCGCCCGTTTCCCGAGCTTCGAATTCACCTCGATTCGCGGCAATATCCAGACCAGACTCTCCAAGCTGGGCAGCGAGGTAGATGCGGTTATTCTTGCGGCTGCAGGTATCTACCGCATGGGCATGCAAGATCAAATGCATGACTTTATCGATACCGAAACCCTGTTGCCGGCTGTGGCGCAGGGCACACTCGGCATACAGACCCGCGATGCCGATGCGGAAATCAATGCATTGGTGGATGTACTGAACGATCTGGATACCGTCGATCGTACGCGCGCCGAGCGTGCCTTTCTGACCCGTCTTGAAGGCGGATGTCAGGTGCCAATTGCGGCCTTCGCCACGTTGAACGGCGATAATCTGCTCCTGAAAGGACTTGTCGGTGCGGTGGATGGCTCAGTGGTAATCAGCCGTGAGATATCAGGCCTGCGTAGTGATGGTGAGGCCATGGGCATTGCTTTGGCCGACGAAATTCTCGATGCCGGTGCCCGTCCGATTCTGGAAGCCCTGTATGCCAACTCCTGAGGATCGTTGCTTTAAAAGCATGTTCTGAAACAGCGCGATAGTTGCCCTGAAATGGCGTGACTTAGAAACCTACCCGAATTTTCCTGAAAGCGCCTCGATATGTGCAATGCGCAACGGCGCCGGTGGATGCGAATCGTTCCAAGCAGAATATATGGAATCCGGAGTCAGAGTGCTGGCATTATCCTCATACATCTTCACCAGCGCTGTACTCAAAGCCTCGCCACCGCTATTGGCAACAGCATAAGCATCAGCCTGAAACTCATGTTTGCGCGAGAAATAATTAAACAACGGCGCCAGCATGAAGGTGAAAGCCGGCAGTACCAGCATGAACAGCAGCAGGGCCATGGCATTGGATGGCTGTGATATGCCGAGTCCGGCATAAAACCACTTCTCACCTACCAGCCAGCCGAGCGTGGCAAAGCCGATCAGGGAAGCGGCCGTCATGCTCAACAGGCGTTTGCGTACATGCCCGTGGCGGAAATGGCCAAGCTCATGCGCCAGCACCGCCTCTACTTCGGACGATTCAAGTTTATTGATCAGTGTATCAAAGAAAACGATGCGCTTTGCATTACCAAGACCTGTGAAATAGGCATTGCCGTGACTTGAGCGCCGGGAGCCATCCATAATGAATAGCCCGCTGCTTTTGAATCCACAGCGATCAAGGAGTGCCTCGATGCGCGATTTCAGCTCACCTTCTTCCAGCGGCCTGAACTTATTGAACAGCGGCGCAATCAGTGTCGGATAAGCCCACATCATCATCAAAGTGAATGCAGTCCAGACGCCCCATGCATAAAGCCACCACAGCGATCCGGCCCCTTGCATCAAGGTCAGAATCAACCAGGCCAGAGGAACCCCAATCATCAGCATCAGCATCAGCTGTTTGAACATGTCGCTAATATACAAAGCGGGAGTCATTTTATTGAAGCCGAAATGCGCCTCAATGGCGAACGTGGCGTAGATATCCAGCGGCATTTCGATGATGTGGCCGATGAGAAAAAAGGTGACCAGCAGGGCAACACCGCTCCAGACATCCGACCAGGCGAGCAGACGCAGGCCATGGTCAAGGGCATCGAGACCGCCTCCGAAAGTCCAGAGGATCAGCAGGATAAGGCCGAACCCGCTCGACAGATTACCAAGACTGAGCTTTGCCAGGGTATAGGCCGCTGCCTTCTGGTGCGCCGCCAGTGAAACATGGCCCGCAAAGCGCTTGGGAACGGCACTGCGATGGGCCAGAACCGATGCCCTTTGACGAACGGACAGATACAGCCCGCTCAACGTGGCGGCAACGGCCATGACGATTACGGTGCAGGTCCAGATGCTTGCTGTGGCCATATGTTTTTCCCCTGTGGCAGAACGTTCATTGTATATGCGAGGGTGGGAGGCTATCGGCAGTGTTGTCGATGCCAAGCAGGAAGCGCAGCGCTATCCGCTGACCGTGCTATTTGTTACGCTTCGACCATCCATATCTGACGGTGCATCGGCAGGAATAATTTTTCTGCATACATCTCACCGAGCGCAGGTATGGCTCTGAACCGGGTCGAAAAGGGGCTGCGATGTCGCTCTGGGACATATTGCGCAAATGGCAGATCAGGCTGCTGGCCAACCTGCAGGGGCAGGATACTTTGTATCTTGTTGCCCTTGCGGTGGTCGTCGGCGTGCTCTCCGGCTATGCCGCCCTCTTGCTTCGCTACGGCATCGAATGGGTTAGTCTGTTATGGACGGGCGAGCGTACTTGGGAAGCAGCCATGAATACGCTGCCATGGTACACATACCTTATAGCGCCCACGCTGACCGGTCTGGTTGTCGGCTGGATGGTGGTGCGTTTCCTGCCCGGTGGTGAACTGCGTGGCGTCTCAGGCGTTTTGGCTGATCTGGTTGAACGCAAAGGGCGTATTCATCCGCGCCAGATGGGCACGGAAACCATCGGGACAGCCCTGGCCATTGGCAGTGGCGCCAGCCTCGGCCGCGAAGGACCGACAGTGGCTTTGGGAGCGCTTATTGCTTCTGAAATCGGCAATAAGATCGGCCTGACCGAGCAACAACTGCGTACGCTGATCGGTTGCGGTGCGGCCGCTGGCATTGCTGCCTCGTTTAACACCCCTATCGCCGGCGTGCTGTTTGCACTTGAAGTAATCCTTGCCGATTACGCCATCGCGACTTTCAGCCCGATCGTGATCGCATCCGTGCTGGCAACGGTGATCGCCCGCTCGGAAGTAGGAAACTTCCCCGCATTCACCATCCCGGAATATAATCTGATCAGTGTCTGGGAGATTCCGGCCTATGTCGGAATCGGTGTGGTTTGTGGTCTGGTAGCGGCACTGTTTATCAAGTCCCTAGGGCCCACTCGTGAATTGTTCGAGCGATGGATTCCGGATAGGCGATTGCGCCCGGCGGCCGTCGGATTTGTTATCGGCTGCATGGCACTGGCTGTGCCGCAGGTGATATCAATCGGTTACGGTATTGTCGGCGATATGCTCCTTGAGAGGGTGCACCCTGAGTTGCTCCATATCGTACTGCCGCTGGGCGGATTTCTGGCGATTATTCTGCTCGGCAAACTCATTGCCACGGTTCTCAGTGCAGCAGGAGGATTTCCCGGCGGACTGCTGGGGCCGGTGCTCTTTATGGGGGCAACAGTAGGTGCGTTGTTTGGCGATATTGCACACCATTTTTCGCCAGCCTATTCGGAGTCGTATGGTGCGTATGCACTGGTGGCCGCCGGTGCGCTGACAGCTGCTGCCTTGCAGGCACCGATCACCGTCATGCTGATGATCTTTGAGATGACTGCCGATTATCACATCATGCTACCGCTGATGGCAGCCTGCAGCGTCGCAACATTGGTCAAGCGCGGCTTTGGACGTGCATCCGTATTTACCGAGGCGCTGGAAGAGCGTGGCATCGAAGCCCACTGGGGGCTGGAGCAATCATGGATGCGCGCGGTGCCTGTCAGCAGGATCCCATGGGTTTCGATCCCTTCAGTATCCCAACATGAACGCCTTGAAGCGCTGAAGGAAACCTATATTTCATCAGGCAAAGGTTGCGTACAGGTCGTCGATGATGATGGGCTGATGATAGGCATTGTAACCTTTGCTGATTTACAGCAGTGGCTGTTGGATCCAACCCTAGATCAGGTGGTTGTGGCCGGAGAGGTGGCAAATCGAAGTGTGCGTGTCATTTCCGAATCGTCGAGCCTGCTTGAGGCAATCAGGGTTCTGGATCGGGAAGAGTTTGAGCAGATGCCAGTGGTGGCGCATGACAATCCACGCAAGATGCTCGGCATCCTGTCGCGCAATGCAGTCTTTTCAACCTATCACAGACTGATCGTTAAACATGGCGAGGGTGAGCATGGCTGAACTGAATCCGGCTCAGCAACAGGCCGTGCAGGCCGCAGGCGGGCCGCAGCTGATTCTGGCCGGGGCAGGCTCAGGAAAAACCCGCACCGTGGTACACCGAATCGGCCATCTGATTGCTGTCCGCGGTGTGGCGCCACACCGGGTGCTGGCAGTCACTTTTACGAACAAAGCTGCAGCCGAGCTGAAAAGCCGCCTGACCGACATGATAGGGGATGATGCAGGCGGGGTTGTCTCTGGAACATTTCACGCTGTGTCACTGCGCTTTCTTCGCCGCTATGCCGATGCCCTCGGCTATCCGCGCTCGTTTCAGGTTGTCGATGCCGATGACCAGAAGATCCTGATAAAGCGTCTGTTAAAAACGCATAATATCGCGGCCGAACGGCTGCATCCCTCCTATCTTCTTGGCTGGATCGAGCATTGTAAACATGCCGGCCTGACGCCATCCGAGGCGCCGGAGCACGGCTGGAACGGCGTCGATATGCGAGAGCTCTATCGGGAATATCAGGCTGAACTCAAGCGCCTTGAGCGCATGGACTTCTCCGATCTTATCCTCAATGTGGTGCTTCTTTTGAGGGATCACCCCGATGTCGCAGCAGCATTACGCGGACGCTTTGATCATGTACTGGTTGATGAATATCAGGACACCAATCCTGTTCAACACGAATGGTTAATACGCTTGTGTGACGAGCACCGGAATCTGACTGTTGTAGGTGACGATGACCAAAGTATTTACGGCTGGCGAGGCGCTGACATACGCCATATTCTCGATTTTGATAAACTCTGGGGCGGTGCAGGAACCCATAGACTGGAGGAAAATTATCGCTCCACCGGTGCTATTCTGAAACTGGCCAATGCTGTTATTCAGGCCAATAGCGACAGGCATGCCAAGGAGCTGCGCGCCACGCGCGAGGACGGAGCGCTGCCGGAATGGCAGGTCTGCAATGATGAATACGATGAAGCACGAAAAATCTGTCGCCTGATTCAACGCTGGCGCGATCAGGGACGGCCATGGTCTGAAATTGCAGTGTTGTACCGGTCAAATCGTCAGTCGCTGCCCCTTGAGCAGATTATGCGTGAATCGGGTATTCCTTACAGGATTGTCGGCGGCGTCGGTTTTTTCGAACGCATGGAAATCAAGGATGCACTGGCTTACTGGTCGCTGTTAAACCAGTGCGGCGACGCGCTGCATCTTCTGCGTATCTGTAACAAGCCCAAGCGTGGCATCGGGGCCAAAGGGATGGAACAGTTGGCCGCACAGCTGGCGGCATCCGGCATGCGGGTTGCGGAATGGCTCGACATCGTGGCTGATGGTCAGGCAGGAGGTGCTGCCAAAAAGATTGAAGGACTGGCTTGCCTGCTGCGAGATATGCGTAGCAACAATGCACTGAGCCCGGACTATGGCCTGAATGACATTCTGGATGCCAGCGGTTACCTGAAATCACTCAATGCTATGGGTGAACTGGAAGCAGCGGCCCGATTGGAGAATATTCGCACACTGCAGGCATATATCGAACTGTCGATGTCCGAGGGCCTGACGCCAATTGAATTCATGGATCGGGCAGCTCTGCTGCAGGGAACTGAGGATATGCAGGCCGGAGAGAACGAGCGCGAAGAGGATGCCATATCCATGATGAGCCTGCATCGCGCCAAAGGGCTTGAATTTGATTGTGTGGCGCTGGCCGGGATAGAGGAAGGCATGTTGCCGCACCAGAGGGCTGTGGATGAAGGCGAATCCGGCATCAGTGAGGAGCGAAGGCTGCTTTATGTTGGGATCACCCGGGCTCGCACCCACCTGATGCTAACCTCGGCCCGTCAGCGCAGACTGTTCGGTGATACCCACTACCCGCTACCCAGCAGGTTCATCAAACAACTGCCGCGCGATATTTTGCAACGGGAAAGCACCGCTCAGGAGTCCGGGTTTTCGGTGCCTGCCGGTACAGGGGTGAATCTCGGCGGAAATGTCCGGCACCCCAGTTTCGGAGAAGGTGTGGTGATAAGCCTTGAGGGGGCGGGTGATGCTGTCCGGGTGACTGTCGAGTTCCGGCATGCCGGGACCAAGCGACTGATGCTGAAATACGCATCACTTGAACCTGTCTAACCCCCCCTAAAATTGCTCAATCCAATCACAGGAGTCAAAACATGGCCATTGTCATTTACCACAATCCAAGATGCTCCAAATCAAGGCAGACGCTGGCGCTGCTCAAAGAGCGCAACATCAACCCGGAGGTCATCGAGTATCTGCATACACCGCCCACTGTGGAAGAGCTTGATCGAATCCTTCAGATGCTGGACATGGAGCCGGAATCCTTGATGCGCAGAGGAGAGGATGCTTACCGCGAACATTTCAAGGGCAGGGATTTGTCCAGGCAACAGGCGATAAACCTGATGGTTCAAAATCCGATCGTGATTGAGAGGCCAATTGTCGTGCATGACGATAAGGCTGCAATCGGACGACCGCCGGAGAGTGTGCTCGCTATTCTTTAGTGCCTGCCAGCATTGATGCGGGATGCAGAACGACTGACATTAATCCCGGTAAGCAGCCATGCCCTTGTTGCTGACTTCCCGAAGCATGACCTCATAGGCATCTTGGATTAATATCTCTCAGATGCAACATACCAAGTGATCCCGGTCACCTCATACGATTTTAAGTGTGCTACCCTTCGCGCGCTTTGGAATCTAGGTTTGGTTGGATGAAAGTTCTCGGCAATCAGTTATTAGGATGATGCTATGACACAGTTTGGCTTAAATTATTACACTGCAGTGCCGTTGGGATTAAGTTTTCTTGCGGTGGCTTTGATGTCCCTGTCCTTCTGGTTGGCTTGGCCCTGGACCGCCCATGCCTTCCGCCAGGGCACTGTTCGCCGGACCTTGGGGCGACTCGAAAGCAAGGGCGCCCAGATTTTACACAATCTTATACTTCCTGATCGGAAGGGCGGCTCGATCTGGATCGATTATCTTATTATTACGAACATGGGGATTACCGCAGCTCAACTGATGGCCTGCTCGGGCAGGATTTTTGGTTCTCCACATGATGCCACATGGGTGCAGGAGAGCGGACATAGCCGATCTCGCTTCCCGAATCCCCTGCGCCAGAGCAATCAGGCGGCGGATGTCATCAGGAATATTCTCGGAAAGTTCGATGTTAGTGAAACGCTGGTTTACAGTGGCTGTAAACTCCACGATTCTATGCCTTTAAATGTTCTTAAGGCTTCTGAAATGGAAGCATTTCTTCTGCAACGTGAAGGAAAGAAGCTATCGGGGTCACGCCGGGAGTGGATCGCCAACACACTTAAGCAACTGGCAATTCAGGATGAAGAACTGGTACTTGAACATGAGCAGCTAGCCCTGGAGCGTCAAGGTGATGTAAGCCACCTTCGCCTTGCCAAGAAGCTGATGCTGGCCAGCGCCAGCAGCATTGTGCTGGCACTGGCCGCTGTAGCTATCCATCTTTTTACCCGATAGCCATCAGAAGACCAAACTTCAGTCAGGCGACACCTATGGCCTCCCGCCAGGCCATCAGCAGGCGAAAGGTCTCGTTATCGAGATCAACGGTCATATCCCGCTTGATTTCACTTAGCGATGCATAGGGATCTGCTTCATCCAGCTCAAGCATGGCTGTCGCAAAATCTCCACCAATGAATGCCGGAACATCAATGTAGTGCCCTGCACGAATGAGGGCGACGAAATGCTTCAGGACCGTTGCTTCGCTGGCCCCCTGCTGTGCGGCAATCTCAGGCACCGACAACCCCTTGCGATAAAGGGAAAGAATATATGTCTGTGTTTCATTGGCCCCGGGCCCTTTGGCAATGAGCTTGGGTATATCCTTGCCATGCATCTTTTCGGATTCTGCAGCAGAATCCGCATGCGACTGGATGGCTTTAAGAAAGGCCTCACCATAATTTTCCAGCTTGTGTGGCGATATACCACTGACTTTCAGCATGGCCGCATTATCCGCCGGTTTATACTGGCTGAGCTCGGTCAGCGTAACATCGCTGAAAATGACATGAGGTGGCACATCTTCCTTGTCGGCAACCTTCTGCCGTAAATCGACAAGTTTTTTGAACAACACCTCATCGCGCGGCGTGCCCAGACGATTGAACTGTCGGCGTATGCCAGGCTGATATTTGGCCAATAAAATGGGCTCGCCGGCGCCTATACGTTCTGCCTTTTTGGTTGGGCGCATGGCAGCACGCTTGGATACATCCTGAATAAAATAACCGTGATGCACCATCTGCCGCAAAATAGATGTCCACTCATCGGCATTAATATCGGCACCTGAGCCATGGCACTTTAGCTTGTCATGCTTGTTTTCGCGGATGCGCGAATTATTTGAGCCGCGCAGAATATCCACCACATAGCCCATGCCGTGCTCACCTTTAAGCTCACGCACGGCATTCAGTGCCTGAATGGCCAGCTCTGTCGCATCATAGGTGGATGGTGGATCAAGGCAGATGTCGCAATTTCCGCACGCATGATCGAGGGCCTCCCCGAAATAACCAAGCAGCACTCTGCGGCGGCATGTCAGAGCCTCTGAAAAGGCAATCATGCTGTTGAGTTTATGCACCTCTACCCGGCGTTGATCCGGATTTTCGACATTCTCGATCAGTCTCCGAACCAGATTTACATCGCCGGATCCGTATAACATGAGGGCCTCGGATTCAAGACCGTCACGGCCGGCGCGGCCGGTTTCCTGATAATAGGATTCAATGCTTTTCGGAAGATCGTGATGAATCACAAAGCGCACGTTCGGCTTGTCCACACCCATACCGAATGCGATGGTTGCCACAATCACTTTGACGCGATCACGCAGGAAATCATCCTGCACCTTTTCGCGGGAGCGTCCGGGCATACCGGCGTGATAGGCGGCGGCACGAATACCATGTCGCTGCAAATTAACCGCCAAATCCTCCACACGCTTGCGAGACAGGCAGTAAATCACGCCGGAGGCATTCGGCCAACCCTCCAGGAATTGCAGAATCTGCGTCAAAGGCTGCCGTTTTTCCGCCACCAGATAACGAATGTTCGGACGATCAAAACTCGCCACAAAGCGCTTTGCCTTGGTCAGGCCCAGACGCTCTGTAATATCTTCACGGGTATGTTCATCGGCTGTTGCCGTCAGTGCCAGCATCGGAACATCGGGGAATATTTCCCGCAGCTCGCCAAGCCGGACATATTCGGGCCTGAAATCATGCCCCCATTGCGACACGCAGTGCGCTTCATCAATGGCGAACATGGACAGCTTCACCTGTTCCAGCTTCTGCAGGAACACCTTGGAAAGCAAGCGCTCAGGCGCCACATACAGCATATCCAGATCGCCCGCTTCAAAACGCTCAAGCACATCCTTCGCAGCAGCAGCCTTCAGGGAAGAGTTGTAATAGGCAGCCTTAACACCGCAAGCGTTAAGGGCATCCACCTGATCCTTCATCAAGGAAATAAGCGGGGATACAACAATACCTGTGCCCTCGCGCATAATGGCAGGAATCTGATAGCACAAAGATTTTCCGCCACCTGTCGGCATCAATACAAAGGCGTCTTTGTCATCCAGCAGGGTGCATACGATTTCTTCCTGCAGCGGGCGGAAGCTATCGTATCCAAACACTTCCTTGAGAACCTGTCGAGCCTGGTCTTTAACTTTTTTACTGGCCATTTTCAATTTTCCTTGCTTCATCATATATAGGCGGACATGAACTACCGCATGAGACGGCTGTTGTAGAATTGGCGGCGGCCTGAAACCGGGCCGGGGCTCATAACCTGAGAGAAAAATCTACAGGCAAGCCTATCCTTTTTTTATTTCATCATGAATAAGCTTGCGGCGCAAGTGTTTCGTAGAACTCGACTTCAACTTGTTGCATGATTGGCTGATGGTAGAGCGTTCTTTGAAGGGCAAGCGCATCCTGCTGACGCGTGCGGCCACACAGATGCAGGAACTGGAGCAATCGGTTTATCGCCGGGGAGCTACCCCTGTTCTTTTTCCTTGCCTGCAGGTGAAATCAATGCCCGACAATATTCGGAAAGCAATGTCACACATCAACGATTTTTCCGATGTTGTATTCACCAGTAGCAATGGCGTAGAAAGTGTCTCCATGGCAACGGGAGATATCCGTACCACCCTTCAAGACAAGCGCATTGCCGCCGTGGGGGATGCAACGGCCCGGGCCCTTAAGGAAGCCGGGGTTGATGCCGATATCATCCCGACGCTCGCATCCCAGGATGGGCTCATGCATGCCTATATTGAGCATGGCCTGCCTTCGGGGCTGATATTTTTTCGCGCCAGAGAGGGTCGCGAACACTTGGCCCAGTCCATGACCGCCGCCGGAGTGCATATCGCCACTGTGGCAGCCTATGAAACAGTCTGCCCCGAAGGGGATGCCTCCGGGGTTATTCAACAGCTGCAGCACAACGACATTGATGCCGTATTACTCGGCAGTTCCAAGGCTGCCCGCTATTATGTGCAAAGAATCCTGACTGCTGCTGACATTGCGTTGGCAGACCGCCCGGCCATCGCTGTACTGAGCGAGCAGGTGAAGGCTGCGGCAATTGATGCCGGCTTAAGCGTGCAGGTCGTGGCGAAACACGCTAGTTTTGATTCCATGCTTGATGAGCTGGCTGCATACTTCAGCAGCCTCGAGAACCTTTAAGGAGTTTATATCATGTCTTTGCCCGATCTGATTGCCCGCCCGCGCAGGCTGCGTAGCAGCCCGACAATCCGTCGTATGGTGCGTGAAACAACACTGTCGGTAGACGATTTCATTTACCCCCTGTTCGTGGATGAAACCATTTCCGAACCGATGCCGATTGCAAGCATGCCCGGGGTGTCTCGAATTCCAATATCACAGGTGGGCAGCACAGTCAGAGAAGTTGCATCACTCGGGATTCCTGGAGTGATCCTGTTCGGCATCCCAGCCACAAAGGATGCGATCGGTTCTGCCGCGTGGGATCCGAATGGCGTCGTACAGCAGGCAATACGGGCAGCCAAGGAAGCCTCTCCCGACACTTGCGTGATCGCTGATTCGTGTTTCTGCGAATACACCGATCATGGCCACTGCGGGGTATTGCACGGCGAGGATGTGGATAACGACAAAACCCTTGCCAACCTGCAAAAAGAAGTTGTTTCCTATGCCCAGGCAGGCGTCGATATCATTGCTCCTTCAGGCATGATGGACGGGATGATTGCAGCCATTCGCTGGGCACTGGACGAGGCGGGATTCACACGGGTTCCCATCATGTCCTATGCAGTGAAATACGCTTCCGGCTACTTTGGGCCCTTCAGGGATGCGGCCGACTCCACACCTGCATTTGGCGATCGCGCCAGTTATCAGATGGACCCGGCAAACCGCCGCGAGGCTATCAAGGAAGCCATGCTTGATGTGGATGAAGGCGCAGATTTTCTGATGGTGAAGCCTGCACTGGCCTATATGGATATCATCCGCGAAGTAAAAGATGCCACAGACCTTCCCATGGCGGTTTACAATGTTTCAGGCGAATATGCGATGGTCAAGGCGGCGGCTGAAAAGGGCTGGATTGACGAGAAGCGGGTTGTACTTGAAACCATGCTGGGCTTCAAGCGCGCTGGTGCTGATTTGATTCTGAGTTATCACGCACTAGACGTAGCGCGTTGGTTGAACGATGATAGGATATCATGAGCAATCTCAAGGAAATTGAAGACGACGCAAAGGAAGAAAATTCCGTGCCGGAAGCTGTTTCACAAGAGGGTTCAGAGGCGACTGCCTCGCCTGTCCGAAAAAGCAGCAAAGGGATATATGCCATATTGGTGCTACTGTTGATAGGCGGAGCAGCACTGATATCACCCGATCAGTTCAAATCCATGTTTCATATGGCTCGCGAATGGATGGCGCCGACCCCGATCAAGTTACCTGCTGAGGTAGTTGCCCCCAAACCCGCCCCTGTTTCCACCCCTGTCGCGCCAAAGCCGGTCGTCAAGACTCCGGAGCAGCGCATTGCGCCTGCGAAGCAGCCTGCCCAGCCTTCCGTCAGCAGCAGAGAGATTGAACAATTGCTCGGACGCATTGATGGCCTCAGTTCCGAACTGGCAAAAATGGAAGCGGACCAGCGGGTCTTGCGCTCGGCCCTAAACGAACAGCAACAGATGAATTTGCAGGTTCGGCTCCGCTGGATCATGGATCCGTCCGCCCGCCTGCCCCAGATACAGCTGGCATGGGAGGAAATTTCCCTGCTGCCCGGCCTCAGCGGTGAGCAGCGAGATCTTGCGGTGCGCATGCATGCACTGGCTCGGTCCGATTCAGAGCGTTTGCAGCAGTGGCAAATTACGATCAGGAAATGGGCAGATACACTGGCAGTGCCCGCGCACCAGGATATTATCCCTCATCCCGAACACCCATGGCTTGCCTGGATTGTTGGACAATTCCATCTGCGTGAGGCGCCCTCTGTGGAGGCGCGCAAGCTTAACCGCCTGCGCGAACAACTGCTTGATTCAGCCAGCTTGCTGAAACTTGAAAGCTGGCCGGAGCCGGGAGCATGGCAAAGCCTGCGCGCGGAGCTGCTTCTGCAGATCAAAGCTGGAAAAGCAGATGCCGCAGCCCCCGTCAAACTTGGCTTGCCCGATGATTTTTCCGCCATCCAGCAGGACATCCTAACCCTGCGCAATACCGCGCGCGGTTGGCTGGAGCAACGCTGATGAGATTTATCATTTTACTAATCTTTGCACTTCTGCTGACCATCGCGCTGGTCATATTCCCCAATATTGCCGATCAAGCACTGCGCTTTGAAGCATTTGGCTGGGTGTTTGAAACGCGCCAGGGAGCATTCATTGCTGCCCTCCTGGGCATTCTGTTTGTCATCTGGTTGATACGCGCGCTTGTTGCCGCATTGTTTGCGGGTCCCGGACACCTTTGGCGCTCCTTGCGCATGGGAAGTCGCAGGCGCAGGGAGCAGAATCTGCGCGAAGCGCTGGCGCAGTGGCTCGATGCCCGTGGTGACATGGGAGCAAAAACCCTGAAGCGCTCTCGAGGCGTGTTGCCCGACTGGACGCTGGCCATGCTAAAAATGCTCATGGTTCCAGCCAAGGACCAGCCTGAGCCGACCAATGAGCAGGATCCACTGCTGACAGCATTGTCAGCTAGAATTGCGACCGGGCCAACAGCCCACCCAAAACCGGATCTCGCCACACGCAAAACGCATCTGAAGGCCTGGTTGAATGCCCGTCCGGGCGCACCGCTAGCGATGTCACGCCTGGCTGATCTGGCTGAGGAAGAGGAAGACTGGCCGAAACTGGTGGAATTGCTTGAGGGCATCTGGAAGAAGGGGCATCGCTCATCCCATGCTGTCAAACCGCGCCTGGTGCAGGCCTATCTTGCTATGGCCAACCTTGAACCTGAATCAGGCATGCAGTATTTGCGCAAAGCACACCGCTTAATGCCGGACAACCGGGAAGTGCTTCTGGCCTATGGACAGGGATTGATTGCAAGCGGGGACACCAGCGCTGCCATTCGCTTGTGGCAGACGCATCTGGAATCGGAGAGCGACCTTCCTCTGGCGAGACAGCTGCTGATCCAGCTGCAAGGCGATCCGATGCGGGCCTACCGCAAGCTGGAAGGAAAAAGTGATGCCGAAATCAATGAGACGCAGCGCTGGCTCCGGGCTGAACTGGCACATGGTGCCAAGCTCGACGGACTTGCATTTGAACAGATGCAGGGCCTTGCAGACAGCTCGACCGAAAAGATTATTATTGCGGCAGCATGGCAATCGCTTGGAAACTGGTATCTTGAAAACCACGAGCATGGTCAGGCAGCCAAATGCTATCGCCACGCGTTGGAAACTTTTTCTGGCGAGAGCCTGAAGCTGGACAATGATTAAACAACCGGCTATTAATAGTATACAGGTTTAGCGGGTCTCTTGATCCGCTGGCGGCCACCGACGGGTGGCCGCCTTTTTTTATCCGCACCGGCTTGCCAGTCTGACTGTCGCATGCTGTGATAAGGGCATGGCAAATATCGAAGAACAGTCTTCGCAATGGCAACGCGTCACCCGACCCACGGAGGGAGGCGCCACCTGTTTCGACATGCATATGACCATTCGACTGCGTGATGGGCGCTCCATAGACACAACGCAGCAAGGCTTTGTGATTTGCTATCAGGGGCAGCTACAGGTCTGGCGCAACACATGCCCACATGCCGGATCGCCAATGGACTGGATTCCGGGCCAATTTTTTTCCGATGATGGCAAGCGCCTGGTTTGCCATACTCATGGTGCAAGCTTTGACCCGGTCAGTGGAGATTGTTTGGGCGGGCCATGTGATCGAGGCCTTTATCCCCTCCCCTTTCGGGAGCATGCCGACGGCGTGGATGTACCAATAAGGGTCAGCGCTCAATAAAAGGCATTATCGTTCAAATCCGAGGGGATGAATCCTGTAACCCGCTCCACACCCGTGTCGATTCTTCCGCTGTCCAGAAGATCCAGCCAGCGATAACCCGGCGACAATTCATCAAGCCGGAAATGGTCGCAATTCGGCTTGAACTGTATGCAGGTGGATGGTGTGCCGAGCACGCGCACCTTGCCATACATGATATCCAGCTCCTGGTGAATATGGCCGCACAGCACGCCTCTTACCTGAGGGTGCTTATTGACAACTGTCCAGAAGGCGTCCGTGTTGGCAAGGCTGATTTGATCCATCCAGCGACTCCCGATTACAACCGGGGGATGGTGCAATGCCAGCAGGGCATGTTCACCACGCGCATCGCCAAGCAACGCATCAAGCCTTTCCAGCTCAGCGTCTGCAAGCAGGCCGGCAACCTTGCCGGGAGCGTGAGAGTTCAGGGCAATAATGTGCCAATTCTTGCAATGAAGGTGTTCGTAATATGCAGATATTTCAGTCAGGGAGGGTATCAGTGTTTTCTGGAGACCTTCCATATTGGCATGATTTCCGGGGGTCAGCATAAAGGGAGTTTGCTGCCATGGATGCATCAGTTCGCTCAGGTTCTGATAACTTGCCTCGGACTCATCCTGAGACATATCACCCCCGAGAATGATGGCATCAGCGTGGGAAAATGACTCCCTTGCATGGCTATTGACTGCGGTACAGCTGGCATGAGTGCTGATGTCCTTCAGCGTTCGCAGCTTATCGCCGTAAAGGTGAGTGTCCGTGATGTGCAGCAACAGTGGCATAGCCACAATTTACCAAACCGGAAGATGAAAATATATATATGGGAGAGACCCGCTACGCGCCCGCTGGCATTGTGTATCTTCAATGCTCCGAGAATGCCGACGGCATGGGTCAACCCAGCCTCAGGAGCTTATTCCTTCGGGATGCGCCGATTCGATATCGCAAGCAGTACAGGCTCTGGCGAGAAAATCCATATGGTCGATACCGAAAAACATTTCGGGCCTTCCCCTGCCATGCAGGATAAATGTGGGAACACCAAAAGCGCCCGCCTTCAGCGCGGCATGCGTATTGGGCTCGAAAGCTTCAGAATTCATCGACATCCAGGCTGACGGAATGGATTTTAGCGCCGCAGTCCGTTGCAACCAATCTGGCGCAGTCGGGTCAACACTGCCTGACCAAATTGCATCAAACACTGCCAGACTGAATTGCGCCCTTTCAGGCTGCTCCAGAGCCCCGGCAATGCGCATGGCCGGACGACTGTCAAAACTACCAGGCTTGATCATTTTAAAAGGTAGCTCAAGGAAAGCTGCCCAGCGCTTCAAATCCCGTAATGAATAAAGCGCCTTATTACGAATCTGGCTGGGAGGGGTGTTTCCCGAAAGACTGATCAGGCGCGGCAGGTTCACTGGCAGCCAGTGACATGTCACATCATGTTGACGTTCAAACGCCGGCATCTGCATAGCCGCCAGATAACTGTAGGGACTCATGAAATCAAAATAGAAATCAATCTTCGTCAAAGGTCTCGCCCCCCTCAAGGTGACTGACATAACCCTTGGGCCTGATAGCCACGGTGTTGCGAATGCGCGTGCAGACCTGACCATCTTCCCTGACGTAGGTCATCTCAAAACAGGGTGTGGATCGCTGACGGGTATCCAGCTCATGCCTGATAAGATTGCGCATATCCTCGCTAAAATCAAAACGCAGTGTCAGGTCGGAATTGCCGACCCGCAGAAACTCAATCTCAAGCTTTTTTGTGGCCACCCGATAGCCGGGAAAGAGATGCAGGCAACCAATGGCTGCGATGGGATCGGCGAGACTGGCCTGATACCCTCCGAAAACATTGCCTGCCGCATTGGCCGACACCCAGTTCAACGGCAGTTTGAAGCGCACCTCATGCCAATCGTCGGGCAAGGATATGACCTTTACACGCATCAACCAGAAGGGGGGATACAATTCGAAACGGCGCTTGGGGGAGAGAAACTTCAACCTGCTTAACAGATGAAGATTGCTTTTTCCGCGCCGCATCAAGGTGGGGATTAGCGCCTGCCAGGCCTGCGTCGGCCCGAATTTCCCGGTTTCGCACCCCGGCCCGCTCCGCCCCCTGGAGGCTGTGCACGGTCTTCCTTGCCCAGGCCTTCAGCCGTTGCCTCCGGATGGGTTGGCTTGCCGATATCGAGCATGGATGGCTCAACGTGCTTCAACGGGATGCTATGGTTGATATAGGCCTCGATATCCGGCATGCCAAAGCAAAAACGTTCACATGAAAATGAAATAGCCGTGCCGGTGGCGCCGGCGCGGGCAGTACGCCCGATGCGGTGCACGTAGTTTTCGGCTTCTTCCGGCAGATCATAGTTGAATACATGGCTAACACCATCAACATGCAGGCCGCGGCTGGCCACATCGGTAGCAACAAGCAGTTGCAGCTTGCCATTACCGAAATCCTGTAGAATCCGCATACGCTTTGCCTGTCTGACATCGCCGGAAAGTATCCCCACGGAAAAGCCGTAGCGAGCCAGATTGCGGGCGACGCGTTCCCCTGTGCGCTTTTCATTTATAAAAACCATGCCGCGCTCAACACTGGATTGGCGCAGCAGATGAATAAGCAGTGGCAGCTTCTCCTCCATGCTTGTGTGATACACCGATTCCACAACACCGGTCGCGGTAATATCGCCCTCTTCGGCACGCAGCTTTTCCGGATTGTTCATGTGCTCATAGGCCAGTTCCAGCACCCGGTGGGACAAGGTGGCAGAGAAAAGCAGCGACTGGCGCTCATTGTATTTGGGCAAACGGTGCAACATAAAACGCAGATCCTTGATAAAGCCCAGGTCGAACATACGATCAGCCTCATCAATAACCAGCATTTCTGTCTTGTTCAGGGAATAAACGTGTTTTTTCAGATAATCGATCAGACGGCCGGGAGTGCCGATCAGGATATCGACGCCCAGATCAAAATCCTTGCGCTGCTTTTCGTAATCAACACCGCCGAAAACCAGATGCAGCTTCAGCCCCGTATGCTTAGCCAGCGCCTTGGCATCATTGGAAATCTGCAGCACAAGTTCGCGGGTCGGCGCTATAACGATGGCTCGCGGATGCTCCAGTTTGCGACCATCCTTGGGCGGGGAACTCAACAGCCGGTTGATAATAGTAATAAGGAAGGTGGCTGTTTTGCCTGTTCCGGTACGGCCCTGACCTGCCACATCCTTGCCCGCTAGGGTCATGGGTAATGCAATTTGCTGAACATCCGTCAGGGTGGTGAAGCCGAGGTCGTTGATGCCCTGCATCAAGGATTCTGGAAGGTTTAATTCGTTAAAGCTGGTTGGTTTCATGGCGGCGATAGTACGCGTATTACGATTGCCATGCCACATGGGGCTGATTAGTCTGCCGCACTGCTTGATGGTTTGACCACGGGGGATGGACTACCCCTTCTATCGGGCCTATGGCGCAATTGGTTAGCGCTACCGGCTCATAACCGGTTGGTTCCAGGTTCGAGTCCTGGTGGGCCCACCAAATTCGACGTATCGCCGTCAAAAGGAAGTGAGAATGACGCCTAGCCCGGAAGAGGTTTCGCAATTGCTCCGCCAGGGCATCCCTGATGCAAAGGTCCATGTCCGCCTTTATTCAGGTGATGACCATTTCGAGGTGGAAGTGATCTCGGCTGCCTTTGCAGGTAAATCGCGGGTGGTTCAGCATCAAATGGTGTATGCCGCACTGGGTGATCACATGCGTCAGGCCATACATGCGCTGGCGCTTAAGACCGGCATACCGAAGGAGTAAAAATGAGTGATGCAATTCTAAAACAGATTGAAAAAGTTGTGCAGGATAATGATGTCGTTCTGTTCATGAAAGGCACGCCGGAGTTTCCCCAGTGCGGGTTTTCCCAGCGCGTATCCGGCATCCTTGCCGAGCATGGGGTTCCTTTCGTTGCTGTGAATGTATTGCTTGATGATGCCGTTCGTCAGGGCATCAAGGATTTTTCTGACTGGCCGACGATTCCGCAGCTGTATGTCAAAGGAGAATTCGTTGGCGGCTGTGATATTGTTTCTGAAATGCAGGCCAGCGGAGAATTATCCGAATTGCTGGCTCCGCTAAAGAACTAGCTCCGCACGGCTTGAGCTGGTCTATCTGCAACTTATCCGCCATGGATGGCGAGACGATCATGGCCTTGAATTTGGGGCCTGAATCGTCCATCATAAGGATGTTGATGAAAATAAAATACGCTTTAAATCTGCCTGCCCTGTGCGAAATCCATTCGCCGATGACTTTCTGCAAACAATTTTCCCGCAAAGGTTTCACCGACTGATGCAGAGCACAAAACTTACCCATAAACTCGGGCAACGGCTCGCACTGACTCCGCAACTGACCCAGAGTCTGAAAGTGCTGGCCATGAATACCATGGAACTTGAAAATTACCTTGAGGAATGTATCGAAAGCAATCCGATACTCGAGGTGGATCCCAGCACCCAGAAGAGCCCCGAACAGGAGGCTGCCGACAAATCCCAGGAAACGGCAGAACAGGAAGACTGGAAGGAGCTGGGCGACAACCGCTGGGAGACCATGTATGAGCCGAAATCCGGCAGCGAGGGGATGACTGACAGGGAGCAATCCTGGCAGGACGAGCTGAATACCGCCCAGTCGCTGCATGAACAGATAGATCGGCAACCCATGCCCGATGTGCAGCGTGCTTTGGCCCATGCGTTGCTCGATTCGCTGGATGACGACGGATATTTTCGTGTCGACCTGGACGTATTTGCTGCCGAATGTCGCAGCAATTCCCCTGATATGGAAGGAATCGATGGCGCCCTGGTCGAGCAGGTTCTTGAACAGGTAATCCATCAGCTTGAGCCCGCTGGTATAGCGGCCCGGGATTTGACCGAATGCCTGCTTCTTCAGCTCGATATCGGGAATGAAACCGATGCTCTGGTTCGCCAATTGCTTCTGCACTTTGCGGCAGATTTAACAGATACTGATGAGGCTCTGGCTAAAAAGGTTTCAACATCCATCGAACATATTGCCCAGGCCCGGGCTCGCATGCAGCGCCTTGACCCCTTTCCGGGGCATGGCATGCATGGCGGAAGCAATTATTATATTCGCCCAGAAATCATTTTCCGCCGTAACAGTGACAATGAGATTGAAGTCGAGGTTCCGGGCTCAGGATGGCAGGGATTACGCCTGAGCGAGCGCTGGACGCAGCATACATGGACCGGCAAGGACAAGGAATTCATGTCCCAGGCCATGAAAGAGGCAAAATGGCTGTTACACGCGCTGGATCAACGCAGTGAAACGTTGATGAAGGTGGCTGTTTGTCTGGCTTCCAGACAGCGAGCCTTCCTCGATTACGGGGTGATGGGACTCAAGCCGTTGACCCTGCAGGATGTCGCCGACGATGTGGGCCTGCACGAATCAACCATATCCCGCGTAACCAATGGCAAGTATGCTGATACACCGGTCGGCCTCATTGAATTAAAGCGCTTTTTTTCTGCTGGACTGCCGACACGTGGCGGTGGCACGATATCGGTGTATCGTGTACAGCAGCGCATCAAGACATTGATTGATTCGGAACCTCTGGGGAACCCGATTTCCGATCAGGCTATTGCTGATCGCCTTATGGCCGAGGGCGTGGAAATCGCACGCAGAACCGTCGCCAAGTATCGCGAAGAGTTGGGGCTGCCACCAAGCAGCCAGCGTCGACGTGCCGCTACAGCACGTATATCTGAAAAGCGGAGGTAAAGAGTATGCAAGTATCCATTACAGGGCATCATGTGGAACTAACGGATCCGATGAAGGAATATGTACACAGCAAACTTCAACATCTGAAGCCGTTCTTTGACCAGATGGTTGACGTACATGTTGTGCTGGGCGTAGAAAAATTCCGTCAGCGTTGTGAAATCAGCATGCAGGCGAATGGCGTCAATATTCATGGCAGCCATGAAACCGAGGATATGTACGCCTCCATCGATGGTGGTGTCGACAAATTAACCCGTCAGCTCAAGCGCTATCGCGCCAAGATGCAGCGTCATCAGGGTGCCGAAAAGGTAAGTGACCGGACTAATATCAAGATCTCGCACCGGGTGCTCGACCTGACACCGGATGCAGAGGAGTTGAACGAAGATCATGAGCCGGCAACCATTCGGCGTGAACAGATTGACGCCAAGCCGATGCATGTGGATGAAGCTGTCATGCAGCTGGAGCTGGGTGATCGTGATGTGGTGTTTTTCACCAATGAGCATTCCGGCCTGCTTAATGCCGTTTACCGTCGACCTGACGGGGCATTGAGCCTGATCGAGCCGGAGGCCTGAGCGCCCACCTTCGGATAAAGGTCGCATATGACATTACTAACAGCCGAGCATGTGCTCCTGCATCCGCTGGCCCAAAGCAAACGGGCACTGATTACGGAGTTGGCGCACGTACTGACATCCATTGACCCTGATCGGGTCATGGAGGTAGTCATGGCCAGAGAACAATTGGGCAGCACCGGCATCGGCCATGGGGTTGCGATTCCCCATGGCCGCATGCCGGATCTGTCCATACCCATGGTCGCTGTAGCCAGACATGAGGCGGGTGTCGATTTTGATGCCATTGATGGCCAACCGGTCCATATTGTTGTGCTGCTGCTGGTTCCTGATGCCGATGATCGTCAGCATCTGGAATTGCTCGCACACTTGGCGCGTCGCCTGCAACAACAACATTTCCGCGAGCAGGTAATGCAGGCAGACAGCGTTGAAAAAATGGTCTCCCTGTTCGAATTTGAAACGGAGCAGGGGGCATGAGCCAGCATCGCCAGATCACCATACGTGAGGTTCTGGCGGAGCAGGGCGAAGCCCTGAAGATTCGTCTGATGGCAGGCGAGGCTGGCCTCGACCGGTACATTGATCACCCCCGAATGCAAAAACCGTCACTGGCGTTCGCCGGTTTTATCGACAACCTGAACGATTACAGACTGCAGGTGGTTGGGCAGACCGAACTGAAATATCTGGCTTCACGCAATCCGGTTGACCAGAAAAATGCTGTGGATGCTGTATTTGACCTGCGTCTGGCCGGTGTCGTAATCACCCGCAACCAGACGCCTCCCGATATCATTCTTGAGGCCGCACGTCGCACTGATACGCCACTGATGGTATCAGAGCTTCCCTCCTCAACATTCATGACCCACATGATGCTCTTCTTGTCGCACTGGCTGGCCCCTGTGGCCTATCAGCATGGCGTTTATATGGATATATATGGACTTGGCGTGCTGATCACCGGAGCCAGCGGCATCGGCAAAAGCGAAATCGGTCTGGAGCTTATTTCACGTGGGCACCGCCTCATTGCAGATGATATGGTTGAATTCTCTCGTCCGAGCCCCAAGGTGCTGGTCGGCCAGAGCCCGGACACCCTGCGCTATCATATGGAGATTCGAGGGCTTGGCATTCTGAATATTCGTGATCTGTACGGTGCTGCCGCAATCACGGATACCAAGCGTCTGCGCCTGGTGGTGGAGCTCGTTCCATGGGATCAGATCGCCGCAGAAGATCGCGTACTCGGTGAGGATAGCGAAATAGAGATTCACGGGGTCACCATTCCCCGTGTGCCGGTCCCCATCCGCACCGGCCGTTCGCTGGCTGTGCTTGTCGAGGTGGCAACCCGCAATCAATTGCTCAAACATCGCGGCATCGATAGCGGCCAGGATTTCGTACAGGCCCTGCAAAGAAGAATCGAGCAGGGCGGATAGGGGTCGTTCCAGGCTATGCTGCTGATCAGCGGACTATCCGGTGCCGGAAAAAGTACGGTGCTGCACGCGCTGGAAGACGCCGGTTTTTTCTGCACTGATAACCTTCCGCTGGATTTGCTGCATGTCTGGGGCCAGCAAATGCTGGCCAGGAAACAGCCGGCAGCAGTCTGCATTGATGTCCGCAGTGCGCACAATGCAGATGATCTGCAACATACCATTGAAGCGGTGATGATCTCCCGCGAAGACTGGCAGTTCCTGTTTGTTGATGCCTCCGACGCAGTGCTGTTGCGTCGCTTTTCCACGCTGCGCCGCCGACATCCCCTGGCACTGGGAGAAGACCTGATGCAAACCATCAGCCGGGAGCGGGAACTGATGAGTCCCTTGAGGGAAATGGCCGATATGGTGCTTGATAGCAGCAATCTCAATCCGTATGAGCTTGCGTCACAGGTTGAATTGTTCCGCAGGCAGGAAGGCCGGGAGCTGCGTTTCACCCTGATGTCGTTCAGCTACAAACACGGCATCCCTCCGGATGCTGACATGGTGATCGATGCCCGTTTTCTTCCCAATCCCCATTATCAGGCGGATCTTGCTCCACTGACAGGCCGCGACCAGCCGGTGATAGAGTTTCTCGCAGGCCAACCCGAGGTTGCTCAGGCTGAGAAGCACCTGCAGGACTGGCTGTCCTTTTCCCAACCAATGATGCTGAAAGAAAGAAAGCAGTATTTCACGCTTGCCATTGGCTGCAGCGGCGGGAGACATCGCTCTGTATATCTGGCTGAGCGTCTGGCCAGTTGGCTAAAACAACAGCAGCTTGCCAAGCCGGTGATCCGGCACAGGGAGCTTGGCATCCTGGTAGATGCCGAGGGGGCGCAAACATGATTGGTATCGTTCTGATCGGCCACAATCGCATTGCCAGCGAAATGAAGGCGGCGGTTGAGCATGTCGTCGGCGAACAACCGTTAATGAAGGCAATGGATGTTTTCAAGGACGATGACCCAACAGCCGTCATGCAAAACCTGCTTGAGATGGTTCAAGCCTGCGATGTCGGTGAGGGTGTGTTGCTCCTGGCTGATATGTTCGGTGGAACGCCGTGCAACATTGCCATGGGTTGTTTTCGGGCCGGTCATGTTGAGGTGATATCGGGATTTAATCTTCCTCTGCTAATCAAGGCGGCGGACTTGCGATGCCGCGAGAAAAGCCTTGAAGCCCTGGCCGATACAGTCCTGCAATCCGGGCGCCAGTATATGTGCCAGGCATCAAAGGTCATGGTAAAGCCGCACCAGCCGGAGGCATGCCGGCCGGCAGGCGAGGACAGCGCCAGTGGCTGAACGGCGGTTGCTCATTCAGAACAAGCTGGGCCTGCATGCGCGCGCATCGGCCAAGCTTGCATCCGAGGCTTCCCGATTCGCAGCCGACATTTCCCTTTCCAAGGGTGATATTGAAGTTAACGGAAAGAGCATTATGGGTATTATGATGCTGGCCGCAGCCAAGGGATCGGAACTGTGTATTCGCGCCGAAGGCTCCGATGCCGACGACGCCCTAGATGCCATCGAGACCTTGGTAACCAATCGTTTTGGAGAAGACGAATGATTGTTTCTCTTTCGATCGACGAAAAGCAGCGGCCGCGGCGTGAGGGCATTGCTGTCGCAGCCAGCTCGGGCGTTATTGTCGGGCGGGTAAAAAAGGTTGCCTATGGTCATATGAAGGTGCCAAAGCGGGAGGTGCTGTCCTCTGATCTTGAACAGGAGGTAACCCGTTTGTTGAATGCGATCGAGGCCGCCGTCATTGAGATTGAAACAGAGCGCGATCATCTTTTGCAAAGCAGCAAGCACGATTCCTTGCCCATTCTGGACGTTCACAAAATGCTGCTGTCAGATCCCGAACTGATGAAAAGTGCCCGTGCACGCATTAAGGATGCATGTATCAATGCCGAGTGGGCGCTGCGCCAGGAAATGGATGCGGTGAAAGATGTCTTCAACGACATGGAAGATGGATATCTGCGCCAGCGAAAAGATGATATCGAGCAGGCTGGTAGCAGAATTCTAAAGCACTTGATGGATGATCAGGAATTCAACCATGCATCATCCCACGCCTCGGGAGATGAGCCGCTGATCTATGTCAGCCATGACTTTTCACCACCCGACGTTGTTTCGCTCTGGCGCCGGGGCGCCTCCGGCCTGATAGCAGAGCAGGGCGGTGCGGATGCCCATAATATTATTATTGCACGCGGTGTCGGCATGCCGGCGCTGGTCGGAGCCAGCGGAATTTTCGACGATATCGAAAATGGCGATATCCTGATTCTTGATGCCGAGCAGGGCCGCTGGGTATTGAATCCAACCGATGAAGAAATGGCCTCCTATCAGAGGTTTATGCAGGCAGTGGCTGTATTCAGGGACAGCCTGCAGAGCTTTGCCAATCAGCCTTCACGGAGTATAGATGGCCATGCCATGGCCCTGATGGCAAATGTGGAATTTCCCGAAGAAGTGGAGGTTTCCGATCAGATTGGCATTGATGGCATCGGCCTGTACCGGACCGAATTTCTCTTTATGGAAGGCTCGAAGATGCCGGATGAGGAGGCCCAGTACAGTGAGTACTTGCGCCTGGTTCAATCCATGCGTGGAAAGCAGGTAACCATGCGTCTGCTGGATATCGGCGGGGATAAGATGGGGCTGTACCGCGGCATTTTGGGGCGTGAATTTGGCGGCAGCAATCCTGCCATGGGCCTGCGCGGTGTTCGCCTGTTGCTTAGCCAACCCCAATGGCTGGAAACACAGATCCGGGCCATGGTTCGCGCCAGCGCGGAGGGGCCCGTTAAAATTTTAGTTCCCATGGTAACGCAGGCTTCCGAAATAGAACGCGTGCGTGACATGGTCGATGCGTGCTGCCACATCGTGGGTGTTTCCGAAGTCGCTGTCGGAACCATGATCGAGGTGCCGGCGGCAGTGATGATCGCCGATGATCTTGCCAGGGTCAGTGATTTCTTTTCCATCGGCACCAATGACCTGATGCAGTATACCCTGGCTGCAGACCGGACGGATGAGGATGTGGCAGACCTGTATGAGGATAGTCACCCGGCTATCCGAAAGATGATCCAGATGACAGTGGATGCGGCAAAGGCTGCAAAAATCCCCGTCGCGGTATGCGGCGAGCTGGCTGCCCATCCGCAATGGACAGAAGCCTTTCTGCGTATGGGCATGGACTCACTTTCTATGAGCTTGAATCAGGTTCTCACCATTCGCCGCCAGCTGAGTAAATCCACTTATCACGAAAAAGAGTAAAGCGCGGATTAATCGATCAATCTGGCCGCCAATGGGGTTACTCAGACCAATGTTGCGGTCATTCCCAACTCAGAATTTTGGGCTATCCTAATCCTTAGCGCGTTAATAACGGATGAGGGTTTAAAAATGCGAAATTCAATTGCGATCAAGTTGGGCTCTATCGCCATAACATTTCTGTTTCTTGCTGGATTCTCTACGACCCATGGACGCATAATGGAAGGTAGATATCTTTCACCCATCGATAATTTTTCCGTACCGGTTCCTAAAGGAATAGGACAACGCTTACAGGATGAAAATGACAAGAACGGTGGAAGTGTTTCATTTCATGACGATTTTGGGAGCTTAAGAAGCATTTTCTACATACGTCTTTCGCCAGCAACTTTAAAAATACAAAACGATTCTGAAAAGCAACGAGCCAATTTGAAGAGTTTCCTGGGCGATTATGCCATGCGCTGGTTAATTAGACCGATATCTCCAGATGCAAGCATTCTGCATGAAGGTCACCTCAATATGGGCAACGATAATGCCTATTTCGCCCTGATTTCAATTCCTTCCGGCTCTACTTTGTTTGATGCTAAGGCTGATAAGAGACATGACACGAAACGTGGGGTGTTGATTTTTGTAAAAAACAAGTTCTTGTACATGCTAAGCAGCGGCGAAAACCCTAGTGTCTTTGATTTAGGGAAACCTGCCAAGTCGTTAGACAGACTAATCAAGCAGGAGAAAAAAAAGCTGCTGTCATTCAAATCTGAAATCATTTTCAAATAGATCCACTATCGAGTGGCCGTCTTTGGCCGAAAGCAGACATTCGCTTCCTTAAAGTTTTGCCGAATACGTTGCGACCGTTTACCCTTCGCGGCCTTAAGGTTAACGAGAGGTGGCTAGCATGCGATATGACTGGACTGTGGATGAAATTGAGGCGCTGTTTGAATTGCCTTTCAATGACCTGATGTTCCGTGCCCAGCAGGCGCATCGTGCCCATTTTGATGCCAACGAGATTCAGCTTTCCACCCTCCTGTCGATCAAAACCGGCGGCTGTCCTGAAGATTGTAAATATTGCCCGCAGAGCTCGCGCTACGAGACAGGCCTTGAAAAAGAGCTGCTGATGGCCAAGGAAGAGGTGCTGGCAAATGCGCGCGCAGCCAAGGAAAAAGGGGCTACCCGTTTTTGCATGGGTGCTGCATGGCGCGAACCGAAAGGCCGGGCCTTTGAAATAGTCTGCGATATGGTCAGCGAAGTGCGCGATATGGGCATGGAAACCTGCGCTACCCTCGGCATGCTCACGGAAGAGCAGGCAGAGAAGCTAAAAGAGGCAGGCCTCGACTACTACAATCATAATCTTGATACGGATCCCGAATACTACAAAGAGATCATTTCCACCCGCACCTATGAAGAACGCCTTGATACCCTCAAGCATGTGCGCGCCAAGGGCATGAGCATCTGCTGCGGCGGTATTGTCGGCATGGGAGAAACACGTCGTCATCGCGCAGGCCTGGTAGCTCAGCTGGCCCGTATGAATCCGCATCCGGAATCAGTGCCGATCAACATGCTGATCAAGATCGAAGGCACGCCAATGGAGAGCCTCGACGATCTGGATACCTTCGAATTCATCCGCACCATCGCCGTTTCCCGCATCACCATGCCGAACTCACATGTACGCCTGTCAGCAGGGCGCGAAGCCATGTCCGAGGAAATGCAGGCCCTCTGTTTTATGGCCGGAGCCAATTCCATTTTCTACGGAGAAAAACTCCTGACCGCCGGAAACAAGGCGTCGGATAGCGACAAGGCCCTGTTTGAGAAGCTGGGGCTGCGTGCGGAAGAGAGGGTGGATGTTCCATCTTCAAGGCGCATGGTGAATGCCTGAGCACTACGCTCACGGCGCCGAAAGGGAATCTCAGTAAGGAACAGCCTCAAGATCTACGGAAACAATGCGTGACACGCCGGGCTCAGGCATCGAAACACCGACCAGCCTGTCAGCCTGTTGCATCGTGATCCTGTTATGCGTGATGGAAAGAAACTGCACCCTGTCTGACAAATCGCGCACCATCTCGCAAAAGCGCCCGACATTGGCATCATCAAGCGGCGCATCAACCTCATCAAGCACACAGAACGGCGCCGGTTTGATCGTGAATATGGAAAAGACCAGCGCCACGGCCGTCAGCGCCTTCTCGCCACCTGAAAGCAAGGTGACATCCTGCAGACGCTTGCCTGGTGGCTGCGCGATCACCTCGACACCGGCCGTCAGAATATCATCCGAATCCAGCCGCAATTCCGCCCTGCCTCCGCCGAACAGATTGGGGAATGTTTTCTGGAAAATCGCATTGGTCTGTTCGAATACATCCTTGAAGCGCTGACGTGTAGTGCGGTCGATGCGCGCAATGGTGTCCTGCAGCGTGGCAAGGCTGGCCTCAAGATCAGCGGCCTGAGCTGCCAGAAACGATTCGCGCTCCGATGCCTGCTGATATTCCTCAATCGCCAGCAGGTTTACCGGGCCGAAACGGGCGATGCGATCTTCCAGTTCACGCGAGTGATTGAGAATCGATTCGGCATCATCGATATCATCCATGCGGCCAATCTGCCGCAGCAGCTTTTCGGCAGAGGTCTGGCAGCGATGCATGATTTCGTCGGCCAGGTCCTGCATACGCGCTGCAGCCTGAGCCTGATTAACTTCAGCCGCCTGACGGCGCTCTGAAACCTGCTGCTGCTGTTGCCGGGCCTGACGTTCGCTTCGCTCACTCTCGTGCGCATGCTGCTGCAGCTCATGTCCCTGCTGACGTACTGTATGCAGGCGCTGGTGCGCAGCTTCAACGGCCTGCGCTGCTTCTGCCAGCAGTTCGTCCAGACCCTGCTCCCGGGCAGCCTCAACAATGGCCGCATCGGCCCGCTGCAGGCGCTGTCCATCCTGCTGCAACTGCAGCTTGATCCTGTCCTGATCTGCGGATAACCGCTCCTTGTCACGATTCAGGGTTTCACAAGCCTGCGCAAAAAGGGCGAGCGCTTGTTCGGCCTGGGCCAATTGATTGCGAATCTGATTGCGTTCCTGCTCGCTATGGCTGACAACAACATTCTGTTCTTCAAGGACCTTCTGTGCCGCCGACAACTGCTCCTGATCCACATCACCTGCCTGATCATACTGGCTCTGCCAGTGGCTACGTTCTTGAGCAGCCTCCTGCAGATCGCTGATCACCCGCTGCCGCCGCTCAAGCAAAGTAAGGGATTCAGTATGCAATCTTTCCACCGCAGCCTGAGCTGCATGACCATCGCCCTCAGCCCTTGTGGCGGCAAGATGGGCCTGCTGCCACTCCTGCTGCTGCGCATCCAATGCTTGCTCTGCCTCATCAAAGCGTTGCTTAACCGTCACCGCTGCTACTTCCAACTTCTCCAGTTCAGCTTCGCTGTCGCGCAACTTTCTCTGTACCGCCAGCCGGCTTGCCGTGCGATTTCCGGCTGGCGGAATCACCCAACCATCCGGCTCATAACGCCAGCCATCGCGGCTCACACAACATTGCGGCGCACCATGCGCTTCGACAATATCCGCTACCAATGCCACCGGCGAAAAAACATCAAACAACGGATGATTTTCAGCCATCCCCATGGCCTCTGCCAGCGAGAGTCCGGAAGCTGGCTGTCCCGATGCATTGCCTGCAAACAGGGCCACAGGTGCATCAGCCGACTTCTTCAGCATCCCCTGCCAGCTTGTCAGGTCCGGATTGACAGGTATGCGCACATCGGCTGAACGACCGCGAAGAGCGGCAGCCACTGCCGACTCCAGACCGGCCGGTACATCCAGCGATTCGTCCATCCAGACGGCACCTCTGGCACGCATGGCATCCCGCAGCTCATCGGAGACATCCTGATTCCTGGTGCGGCCGCGCAGCTCCTGCACGGTTCCTTTTAATTCTCGCAGGGCTTCTTCCTGCTGCGACAGGGCTGCGCTCGCCGACTCGCGCTCGCTTCGGCATTGCTCAAGCTGCGCCTGCGCCTGCTCAAGCTTTTTGCCTGCATCGTCGTTTGCAGCAACGGTTTTTTCCTTTTCTTCATCAGCCAGCCTGGCAGCAGCGGCATTATCGCCGATCAGCGTCTCAAGCTCCTGTTGCTTGCCCTCAAGCAGGTTCTCGCGCTCACCCAGCCGGGCCAGTGCCGCCTCGGCCTTTTGCTTCTGCAATTCGGCCTGGCTGCCCATCTGTCGTAGGCGTTCGAACTCGGCCAGTTTCTCATCACGCAGGCGCACGGCATTGTGATAATTTAAATGGGCAGCCTCATGCGCAGCCGTGGCATCCCGCTTGTTCGCCTGCAGCTCGCTGTCATCCTGATCCGCCAAACGCTTTTCAGCCGTCTCAAGATCGGCTGCAAGCCGGGCCAGTGCCTTCTCGGCTTCTTCCAGCCGCTGTTGCAGCGCTGCCTTGCGCTCCAGCAGCAGTCGCCTTTCTCCGGACTGACGCTCGGCCTGCTGCTGCAATGATGCACGCTGCTGCTCAGCTTCCCGCAATTGATCCTGTACCGCCTGCGCCTCGGTTTCGTGCACACCGAGCTTATCCCTCGCCTGCACCACTAGATTTTCGGCAGCGCTCAAAGTGGCCTGCGAGGCGGCTTCATTCTTTTTCGCTTCCTGCAACTGCTGCTCAATATTCGCTAATTTTTCCTGCATGGACTGATAACGCAGCCCCAGACTCAGGGACTGCATGTGGGAAAATTCATCCTGCATTTTCCTGAATCGTTCAGCCCGCGAGGCCTGCTGTTTCAGGCTGCGACACTGACTGCGCACCTCTTCGAGCATATCGACAGCACGATCAAGGTTCTGCTGCGTATCTTTCATACGCCGCTCTGCCTCGCGGCGACGGGAGCGGTATTTCATCACGCCTGCCGCTTCCTCAAAGATCACCCGGCGCTCTTCCGGCTTGGCGGTCACCATGCGCGCAATCGCACCCTGCTCAATAATAGCGTAGGCACGGGTCGAAATTCCGGTATCGAGAAACAGGTCGACAATATCTTTCAGGCGCACCATCTTGCCGTTGATGAAGGCATCCGAGCCGCCTTCACGGGTCATGCGCCGTCGAACCCGAATCTCATCAAGCTCATGATAAGGGCTGGGAAGAGCGCCCTTCTCAACGGCAAACGTCAGCTCCACATCGCAGACGGCAACCGGAGCGCGGGTATCCGAACCCTGAAAGATAAGATCATCCATCACGCCGCCGCGCAGATTCTTGGCCGAGTGCTCGCCCAGCACCCAGCGCAAGGCATCAATGATATTGGATTTGCCGCTTCCATTCGGTCCGACAATGGCCGTAATGCCTTCGCCCAACTCGATCTTTGTCGGGTCTACGAAGGATTTGAAGCCGGCAAGCTCGAGCCGCTTCAGTCGCATACTTGCCCACCAGGGGATTCTTTTTTCTGCCAGTGGCTTAACATAAGGAAACTAACCATACACGCCGTAAAGCTTGATGCCACAATCATGTACAGGATCGTAAGCTGCGCACTTGCTGCCAGCAGTGCAGGACTGCCTGCGAGCACCATTCCAACAAATATTCCGGGCATATGCACAAGCCCGACCACGCGCAGGGTATCGACATTGGGAATCATGGCTGTACGCAATCCTTCGCCAACCGTATTGCCCGATTTCATGCGCTCAAACATGATCGATACGGCATTCATGCCATTGGCTGCCACCATGCTCCCCAGTGGGACCAAAGCGCGCGTACTGTTGTCAATGGCCCCGGCGAAAGCCAGCCATGGCAGGGTGACCGCGCAACCACAGGCCAGGCCGACGGAACTGGCAAGCCAGGCCTTGTGCTGATGCTCAAAATGACTGGCGCTGTTATGGCCGGCCATAATACAGAATCCCAGAATAAGCAGCGCCTGCAACCAATGGGCTTCAATATCAAAGATCCAGTGCAGCACAAGCGCCAGCGCCAGCAATTGCAACGGTGCACGCACAGATGCAAGAAGCATCGGGCTCGATAAACCCAGCTTCTCCCTGTGTGACCAAAGCGCCACGCCGGCCAACAGCAGCCAGGCAGCCATCAGGCCAATCAGGGTATCAGTAAACTGGGCGTCCAAGGACCTACTTCACAGGCGGGAAACATCCGCGAGACGCAAAAACAGGGAGCGCAGACGGGCAAGCAGGGCAAGGCGATTGGCCCGCACGGCCTCGTCCTCCGCCATAACCATCACATCATCAAAGAATGCATCGACCGGCTCCCGTAAACCGGCCAGCACCTCAAGCTGCAGGTCAGGATGAACTGGGAAGTCTGCCTCGGCCCTCTCCAATGCTGCAAAAAGCGCCTGTTCCGCAGCTTCAGTCAACAACGAAGCATCAACAGGCCCTTCGATCTCGCCAGCCTTCTTCAGGATATTGGCTATGCGTTTGTTTGCTGCCGCAACCGCCTTGCCGGCATCGGAGTCGGCAAAACCGGTCAGCAAACGGGCAACAGCAACCTGATGGCTCATTGGATGTTCGCTCCCGGCATGAACCGCAGCCTCCAGAGCGCTACGCGAGACGCTGAAATGGGCCGCCATGCCCAGCAGCCGCTCATGCACAAAGATGCGCACTGCAGCGATTGTTTCCTCAGCAATGGCGATGGTAACGCGCTGCTGATTCCATTGCTTGGCAGCCTCAGCAAGCACCTCGGTCAGAGGCATCGCAACAGGTGCCTTTTCACCTTCCAGCAGGCGAATAAGGCCAATCGCAGCACGCCTCAATCCGTAAGGATCAGCACTGGCAGTCGGAATCCGGCCAAGATGAAAATATCCGAGCAATTTGTCTGCGCGCTCTGCAATGCCGATAGCACGAGCGATGGGATCCAGAGGCAACGTATCCTCTGCACCCGCCGGGGCATAATGGTCAGCGATGCCGGCAGCGACAAGCGCATCCTCGCCATCCATGATTGCATAGATGCCGCCCATATATCCCTGCAATTCCGGGAACTCGCCCACAAGACCTGTGGTCAAATCGGATTTGCACAGATAGGCCGCTCGCTGCGCCACATTTGCATCCACATTCAGCACCCTGGCATTATCCAGTACAAAGGAACGAAGTCGGCCCACCTGATCGCCGACCATCCCGAGCCCGTCCTGAAAAACGATTTCCGATAACTTGCCGACACGTTGCTCCAGTGTTTCTTTCGGATCTCGATCAAAATAGAAGGCTGCGTCGGCAAGGCGTGCATTCACCACGCGCTCATTGCCACGCGCAACCGCCGCCGGATCCTTGGAGCGGATGTTCGCCACGGCAAAAAACACGTCGGAGGCATCACCATTCGGCATGCCGGCCGCAAAGCAGCGTTGGTGATGTTTGAGCTCAATGCGACTCACCTCAACCGGCAGACGCAGGAAATCTTCCTTATAACGACCGGCTATCACGTGCGGCCATTCGACCAGATCTGTCACTTCATCCAACAGTGACTCATCCTGTATCAGATCCACGCCCTCAGCAGCGGCAGCGTCTTTAAGCTGTTCGGCAATGGAAGCCTTTCGTGCTTCCCGATCAGCCTGTACGCATTGCTTTTCCAGCCAGCCGAAAGGATCGGCCACATCGATTTCTCCGCTTGCGCCGTGAATGCGATGGCCGCGGGAAATCTTGCCCGCCCCAACACCGGCAAACGTGAACGGCATCACCTCATCTCCCACGCGCCCGACAATCCAGCGAATCGGGCGAATAAATGCATCGCTGCGCGTGTCGCCATCCTGCCACTGCATCTGTTTGGGGCTTGGCAGCTTGCGCAGGATATCCGGCATCGCCTCGGCGACGATATCCGCAACCCGGCGACCTTTGATATTCTGCCGGGCCTTCATGTACAGCCCCTTGCCATCACCCTTGTCGGCCAGTTCAAAATCGGCCACTGACAGGCCGGACTTTTTGGCAAACCCCTCAGCTGCCGTTGTAGGCTTGCCATCCCTGAATGCCACCTTTTCGGGCGGCCCCCACAGGGTTTGTTCGCGATCTTCCTGCATGACCGGGCAGGTGCCGGAATGTATCAGCAGGCGGCGTGGCGTCACGCCAAGCCTCAATGCGCCGGCGTCAATACCGGCGTCAGTCAGCAAGTCCTGCAAGGAAGCCAACAGCGCCTGTCCCATGCGTGGTGCGACGCCAGCCGGGATTTCCTCGGTGCCGATTTCAATCAGTAGCGGTTTCGTACTCATGCATCCACCCCCACATAAGCACGCGCCACGGTGCGGGCAAGTCCGCGCACCCGGCCGATAAAGCGCTGCCGCTCGGCAACCGATATAGCGCCGCGCGCATCAAGCAGGTTAAAGGCATGCGAGGCCTTCATCACTTCCTCATAGGCCGGCAAGACCAGATTTGCCTCGGTAAAGCGCGAGCATTCAGCTTCGGCCTTGTCAAACTGGGTATGCAGCCAGCCGGCATCGGCCTGATCAAAGTTATAGGTCGAATATTCCACTTCATTGCGATGAAACACATCGCCATAACTGACTTTCTTGCCGTCGGCAGTTTCCACCCAGGTCAGGTCGAATACATTTTCAACACCCTGGATATACATGGCCAGTCGTTCCAGTCCGTAGGTGATTTCTCCCGGTGTGCGGCTGAGTTCAACACTGCCCACCTGCTGGAAATAGGTGAACTGGGTGATTTCCATGCCATTGAGCCACACTTCCCAGCCCAGGCCCCAAGCACCGAGAGTCGGTGATTCCCAATCATCTTCTACAAAGCGGATATCATGAACCTCAGGGTCGATCCCGATCGTGCGCAGCGATTCGAGATACAGATCGAGAATGTTGGCAGGGGCTGGCTTCAGGATGACCTGAAACTGATAGTAATGTTGCAGGCGATTAGGGTTCTCGCCATAGCGACCATCGGTCGGGCGGCGGCACGGCTGTACATAGGCCGTGCTCCAATCCTTATCATCAAGCACCCGCAAGAAGGTGGCCGGGTGAAATGTACCTGCGCCCATGCAGCTGTCATAAGGCTGCTGCAGCACGCAGCCCTGGGCAGCCCAGTATTGCTGCAGTGTGAGAATCAGATCCTGAAAGGTCACGCGTATTTACTCCCCGAAAAAATGAACGGCAAGCCTAGCTGCGCATGATACGGCATGCCAGTTTTAGACTCCTGTCATACATCTTTGAAGTGGACCACAGCTTCCCGGCCCATCCGCACAGGCTGTGTGGCGATATGTCACGCTGCTGACACAAAGAAAAAACATCTTGCACACCAATAACTTACATGTCATTTCGGCGAAGCGCCCCAAGGCCTGTGAGCCATATCACGCGCATAGCATATTGCTGCTCTATCATGCGCGTAAATTGCTCATAAGGAGGATATTATGGCGATCGATTTCAGTTGGCTGGAAGAAAACATATTTTCGCGCCGCCTCACCGGGCAGGAGCGCGAAGCGCTGCAGGATGCCATTTCCATTGAGCGGTTCGCCAAAGGCGATGTTGTCATCATGCAACAGGAAAGCGGAGGCAGGCTTTACCTGCTCAAATCCGGGCGGGTTGACGTGAACCTGGAATTTAACGGCGAAAGCCTGAAGCTGGCCGACTGTGGCGAAGGTGCTCAGCTGGGTGATATGTCCTTTATCGACGACACGGAAGCAAGCGCGTCTATCATTGCAAAGGAAGACTGTATCGCATACCGGCTTACCCGCGATGGACTTGCCGGGCTTTTCGCATCACATCACGGCGTAGCCAGGGATATCATGGTCAGCATCGTGAAAAACATGAGCAGCAACCTTCGCCACATGAATAAGGCCAACGCTGTTTCCCTGCAATATATCCAGGGGCGCAGGGTATAATTAACGAAGCCAAGGCCTCATATCCAGGTGTTAAACAGGCGTGGGGTTTGCGCTGGCAAATCCCACGCTTTAGCATTGCCTCTTCAATGTCCAAATCGACAACCAATTCCCCCGCTTCCATTCGCAGCCTCGATACCCTGTTTATCAAAACATACGGCTGCCAGATGAACGAATATGACTCCCAGCGCATGGCTGATCTGATGAAACAGGCCTACGGGCTGCGCTTGGTCGGCACGCCGGAAGAGGCGGATGTGATCCTGATGAACACCTGCTCGGTGCGTGAAAAGGCCGAAGAAAAGGTTTTTTCGCAACTTGGCCGATACAAAAAGCTTAAGAACAAGCGCCCGGACATGATTATCGGCGTCGGCGGTTGTGTAGGCCAGCAGGAAGGCGAGCGCATTCAGAAGCGTGCGCCATATGTCGATATCGTGTTCGGCCCCCAGACCTATCATAAGCTTCCGGAGATGGTTAAGCAGATCCGTCGCGACCGTGTCCATCTGAGCGAAACGGACATGCCGGAAATCGAAAAATTTGACCATCTGCCAAAGCAGCAGGTTGATGGTGTCACAGGATATGTCACCATCATGGAAGGTTGTGACAAATTCTGCACGTTCTGCGTGGTTCCTTATACGCGCGGGCCCGAGATATCACGATCCGTCAGTCAGATACTTGAAGAATGCAGGGGCCTGCTGGCAGATGGTGTGGTTGAAATCAGCCTGCTGGGTCAGAATGTGAATGGTTATCGTGGCGAAGGCCCGGACGGCGAGGAATGGGATTTCACCATGCTGCTATATGCCGTCGCAAGGCTGGAAGGGCTCAAGCGGCTGCGCTTTATCACCAGCCATCCGATGGAAATGACTTCGGCCCTAGCCGTGGCCTTCGGCGAGATACCCCAGTTGATGCCGTATCTGCATCTGCCTGTGCAGAGCGGCTCCAATGTGATGCTCAAGGCCATGCATCGCGGCCATACGCGCGATGATTACTTTGCCATCATAGGAGAGTTGCGCAGCCATTGCCCGGGCCTCGCACTGTCATCCGATTTCATTGTCGGCTATCCGGGCGAAACCGATGCCGATTTTGAAGACACCCTTGATCTTGTGAAGCGTGTCGGATTCGACTCCACCTATTGCTTTAAATATTCACCTCGTCCGGGGACGCCTGCCGCCAAAGCGGTCGACGACGTGCCGGAAGCCGTCAAGGATGCACGCCTTCAGACCCTGCTGGAACTGGTGCGAGCACAGGCAAGACAGGCCATGGAAGCCAAGCTGGGCCAGACAGTGGACGTGCTGGTGGAAAAGAAGGGACGCGACGATGGCGATATGGAAGGGCACACGACAGACTTCAAAATCATTCACTTTAAAGGCATGCCACGACAAATAGGCCAGATCATGCCGGTTCGCGTTACACAGGCCTTCGGCCAGTCGCTGCGCGGCGAACTCGTCGTGACAGAATAACAGACCGGATATGAGTCCAGACCCCACAACTCTTTCCCTGCATCTTGATGCGCTTGATGCTGACTCCCTGCAGCGTCTGTGCGGCCCGGGCAACCAGATTGTGCGCCGCATAGAGGATTTTTTTGCCGTCAAGCTGATCGGCCAGCCCGGACGCTGGGTCATTGAGGGCCAATGCGCCGCGGCAGCAGCCACAGCCATGCAAAGGCTCGCCGATAAGGTCCTGCGCAACGAACAACTGCGCACCAGCCATCCGGGGACCGAGGCTGAACTGGATAACATGACCGTGGAGAGTGTATTGCGTGACCTGAACCAGGATGACAAACATACCGATACCGAAAAGGGTGCTGAAACACTCATTGCTGGTAGGCGCCATATTAGCGGAAAAACGAAGAACCAGAGCAAATACCTGCGGGCCATTCAGTCCAGCACGCTGACCCTGGCCGTTGGCCCTGCAGGGTCGGGAAAAACATATCTGGCCGTCGCTGCTGCCGTGGCGGCCCTGAACACCAACCGGGCCGAACGCATCATCCTGACCCGGCCTGCAGTAGAGGCCGGCGAGCGCCTGGGTTTTCTGCCCGGCGATCTGCAGCAAAAGGTTGACCCGTATCTTCGGCCATTGTTCGATGCTCTGGCAGACATGGTCGGGATCGACAAAATGAATGCGCTGATCGAACAGGGCCGCATCGAAATTGCTCCGCTGGCTTACATGCGTGGGCGCACACTCAATGATGCATTTGTCATTCTTGATGAGGCGCAGAACACCACCCGCGAACAGATGAAGATGTTCCTGACCCGGCTCGGCTTCGGCTCAACCATGGTTGTAACCGGTGACATCACGCAGGTGGATTTGCCCAACCACCGCCCAAGCGGGCTTCTGCATGCGCTGCAGGTGCTCGAACATGTGAAGGATATCTCGCTCTGTCGGCTGAACTCATCTGATGTTGTGCGGCATCGATTGGTGGAAAGCATTGTCAACGCCTATGAGGAACAATCTGCCCATGATTGATGTGCTTATTGACGACGGGGTGGATGATACGCTGCTGCCACCCCCTGAATCGATTCGACAGGCTGCCATTGCCGCCTTTGCCGCAGCAGGATTGCTGGCCGCCAATCCCGAACTGTGCGTTCGCTTTGCCAGCGATAGCGAAGTCCGCCAGCTGAACAGGGAATGGCGGAACCAGGACAAGGTCACCGATGTTCTTTCGTTTCCCATACAGGAAGGCCCGGATTTCGACCTGTCGGAATCACTCGGCGATATTGCGCTGGCTATGCCTTTTATCCTGCATGAGGCAGCCCGACTTGATCTGCCCACCCGCGATCATTGCCTGCACCTGGTTGTGCATGCTTGCCTGCACCTGATCGGATTTGACCATATCCATGATGATGATGCGGCTCGCATGCAGCATCATGAGCAACAGGCCATGCAAAGCCTCGGCCTGCATAACCCATACCCCGAAACTGAGGAAAATCTATGAGTCTGTATCCCGAACAATGGCTGCGCAAAATGCGACAGGTGCTGATTGGACGGCTGCGACCCGGCCACGACACTGAAGAGCTGCTGGGCATTCTTTCCAGAGCAGAAGCAATTCGCTCAGATGTCCAGCGCAGCATGCTGGAGCAGCTGCTCGAATTTCAGGATACCCGAATTCGGGAAGTCATGGTGTCCCGCTCTGAAATTCATGCCCTGCCCGGAAATGCATCCCTCGCCGAGGCTGAAAAGGCCCTGATTAACCACGGGGTAAACCGCATGCCGGTCATAGAGGGCGATCTCGATCATGTGCTTGGCATTGTGCACCTTCGCGATGTCATCGCAGCCCGTATACAAAATGAACAACCTGCGTTAACAAGCATGCTGCGCCCCTGCCTGCGCGCATCCGAGCTCGAGCAACTGGCCGGACTGCTGGAAGAAATGAAGGAAAAGTCCTGTCATCTCGCCATTGTTCACGACGAATATGGCGGCACCGCAGGCCTGGTTACACTGTCCGACCTCATGCGTGAAATCGTTGGTGAAATCAACGAATCGGGTGAAGAGGAGGAAGCTGAGTGCCGCACCCTGGACGATGGCAGCTATGAGGTGCTTGCCCGCATGCATATCGATGAATTCTGCGAGGCGACCGGTGCCAGGGTGAAGGAAGGGGATTACGATACTGTTGCCGGCTGGATCACCACACGCCTCGGGCGCATCCCCGGCAGCAATGAATCAGTTCGCATTGATAAACATATGATTCATATCCTGCGCGCCGATCCACGCCGGATCAGCAAAGTCCGCATTCAAGTCAAAAAGCCCTGATCTTGGCCGTGTGCTTCTTCTTGTGAAGATATCCGCAGATCATCAACAAGGGCTCTGTGCTTTGGTATCGCGGCAGCGGCCACCTTTTTGACAGCCCCATGATTTATTTAAATACCTCGCGCGAACTGAAACTGCAGCCGCACTGGCGCATCGCTGCCGGCCTTCTGGCCGGAATCATGATGCCGTTTGCTTTCTCTCCCTACGATCATGCATGGCTGGTGATACCTTCGTTGGCGATGTTTTTCTGGTTGATTCAACACGGCAACCCCATACAGGCCGGTTTTTTCTTCGGCTTCGGCTGGTTCGGCTTCGGCGCCTGGTGGCTTGCCCCAACGTTGCATACCTACGGTCACTTGCCATGGATCGCCGCAGGCCTTTGCGTACTGCTGGTCGGCTTGGTCATGGCCATGCTCCCTGCCATATGGGCGTGGCTGGCCTGGCGCCTGGCCGGCAAGTCCCCGTGGTTGATGCTGAGTTTTGCTGTCGCTGCTGTTTTTGAAGAATGGTTAAGAGGCCATCTGTTTTCGGGCCTGCCATGGACCGCACTCGGCAATGTACTACTGGCAACCGAAGCTGTCGGCTGGGCTTCCTGGTTCGGCGTCTATGCCTTGTCCTTTCTTCCGGCCTTGATGGCAGCAGCACTGGCATTGTGCCTGCAACGGAACAATCTGCACTGGGGTTTAACCGGGCTGGCGATGGCGCTACTTCTGCTCTGGGCTGCTCCAACCATCCCGCCGGACAACGTGGGTTCGCAGCAACCTGTAAAAACCGCAGCCCTGATTCAGGGAAATATCCCCCAGGACGAAAAGTGGGATGCCGCATTTCTCAACGAGACCATGCAGCGTTATGCAGGACTTTCGGCAGAAGCGCGGGCTGATATCATCATCTGGCCGGAAGCCGCCGTGCCGTTTTTTCTCTCCAGGGCCCCGGCCTGGAACACATGGCTGAGTGCACACATTCAGGGCTGGCAAACACCATTACTGTTTGGCGGACTAAAGGATTTCAACGATGGGACGGCGCAAAACGGCCTTTTTTCAGAATTGCCTGTGGCGCCTTCGGCCACGAATCAGCGGGGCTTTGCAGGCAAACAGCACCTTGTCCCCTTCGGTGAGTATGTCCCTGAATGGATTCCTTTTTTGCATACACTGGTGCCTGAAATCGCAGACTTCCGTCCGGCGGCAGACAGCGGCACACTGGATGTTGATGACGTGCGTTACGGGGCGCTGATTTGCTACGAATCGCTGTTCCCGGAATTGTCCCGATCAAGGGTGCTGGCCGGGGCGCAGGTTCTGGTTAATGTCACCAATGATGCCTGGTACGGCCAGTCGCCGGCAGCCTGGCAGCATTTGCAGGCTGCTCGCATGCGGGCCGTTGAAACAGGTCGTTATGTCCTGCGTGCTGCCAACACGGGCGTATCAGCCATTATCGCACCCAGCGGTGAGATTACTGCCAGTATCCCGTGGTGGACGACGGCATCGCTACAGGGGCAATATCGACCTTCCGACGCCATCACCCACTATGTCCGCTTGGGCGACTGGCCTTTGCTCACCGGATTACTCATACTGCTTGTACCAATCTTCAGGAGGTTCAACCCTTGATGGAAAAGCCAGGACAAAAACGGGCAGTGGCCGTGCTCGGAGCGGGCTCCTGGGGTACAGCGCTTGCCATGGTCATGGCGCGCAGCGGGCGCGAGGTTCGTCTGTGCGCCAGGGATGAAGCAACAGCAGCAAGCATGGAATCCGCACGTGAAAACGTCCGGTACCTGCCCGGCGTCCGCTTCCCCGACAGCCTGCACGTCAGTGCTGATATACATTCGGCGCTGCAGGGCATCGAAGCATGTGTGGTTGCACTTCCCTGCTCTGCAGCCGAAGCATATCTGCCAATGCTTGATGGTGACTATCCAGTGATTGCCGCTTGCAAGGGACTGCATCCGCAGAGCCTGATCCGCACGGATGAAATGCTGCTGCAGCACCTCCCGTCGGAACGTATAGCCATTCTTTCCGGCCCATCGTTTGCCGAGGAAGTGGCACGCGGCCAGCCTACAGCCATCACCATGGCGGCTCAGAAGCTTGCCCAGGCAAGTACCGCCGCAGCATTTTTCGATGACACCAATTTCCGCATTTACCTGAGTGACGATGTCATCGGCGTGGCCATGGGTGGCGCGCTCAAGAATGTTGTCGCCATTGCCGCCGGCATCGCCGCCGGCCTGGGCTTGGGGCACAATTCCGTGGCTGCCGTCGTTACACGCGGGCTGGCCGAGATGGCACGTCTCAGCGAAGCCTGTGGCGGCCGCGCAGAAACCTCCATGGGCCTTTCAGGCCTCGGGGATCTCGTACTTACCTGTACGGGCTCACTGTCGCGCAATCGGCGCTTTGGCATGGCCATCGCACGGGGGGAATCCGTTGCTGAGGCCTGTGATGGCATTGGGCAGGTCGTCGAAGGTGTACGCACAGCCGAAGCAGTTGACCACCTAGCGAATAAACTCGGCATTGATGTGCCGCTGATGCAAAGTGTGCATGAAGTCCTTAGTGGCAGGTTGAAGATTATCGATGCTGTCGCCACGCTGATGTCGCGCCCGGAACGTCCGGAGTTCTAATTGGCTCCCAAGGATGAGCATGACCTGTTTGCCGAGGCCATGAGCAAGGTACAGCCCATCGCTCCGGCAAAAAAAATCACCATCGAAAAAAAACGACGGCGACTACGGGATTTCGAACGGATTGCCGACAAGGCGGCGGCCGGAAGTCCCGTGCCTCTAACGACAGCAGCGCCGCATGCCGCCCGACTGGTATCATCGGATGAACCATGGACTCTGATTGCCAATGGCATTTCCAGAGAGCGCCTGAAACAGCTGGCCGCTGGCCAGCCTCCCGTTGAAGGCAGTTTCGATCTGCATGGCATAACACGCCAGCAGGCCTTGGACCTGCTGTCAGATGGTTTCCAGCAGGCGTTGATCAAGCGGCAACGAGCCCTGTGCATCATCCACGGGCGAGGCCTGCATTCCGAAGGAAAAGCTGTGCTCAAGCATGAAACTTACCACTGGCTGCAGGAAGGCCCCTTCGCTCCCTATGTGCTGGCAGTGATTCCGCAGCCCGGCAGCGGCGGCGGCGCCTGTCTGGTGCTGCTGCGCAGACAATAAAATCCGTTTGCGCAAAAAACACGCTACCCATGATTCATCGTTGCGCTATACTGCTTGCATGAACCTATCCGCATTCAAACCCTTCCTGACCATCTCCTTTGCCTTCGGTCTTCTTGTATTCTCATCCACCCTCAGCGTACCGGCCATGGCAGATGACATCCTTCCGCCACCCGATGTGCAGGACTCCGATACTTCCAACAGGGATTCTGTCGACCGTCCTGTCGCCGGAGAGCAGGCACCCAATCTGCAGGAAGAATTATCAGCTCCGAAAAAAGGGGAAGAGGTCGATGTGCGCTCCTATATGCGTAAGGACGGCGCCAATATTTCAGAATATTCATCGCATGGCCGCGTTTACATGATCAAGGTTCAGCCCGCCGGCGGTCTGCCTGCCTATTACCTGTACGATAACAATGGCGATGGCCAGTTTGACCGCCGCCTGCCAGGCGGCTACAAGCGAATTTCTCCACCCAGCTGGGTGCTCAAGCGATTCTGAGAGTTCCACCACGCCTGACACTTATTACTGATTCCTCCCGCCTTGCGGGAGAATCATTTTTTGAAGCCGTCGAAGCCGCTCTTGAGGGGGGTGTCGATGCGGTACTGTTGCGTGAAAAGGAAATGCCTTCCTCCCGCCTGCTGGCGCTGGCATCGCGCCTGCGCGACATCACGCGAAATAATCATGCCCGTTTGATCATTCACACCCAAGCCGATATTGCCGAAGCTGTTGGTGCCGATGGCATCCATGTGACCAGCAACCAGATCACAGCGATACCGCAAATCAGGAGCTGGCTGGGCGGGCAGGCCATGAGCATCTCCGCCTCCTGCCATCATATCGAAGAACTTACCGCCGCCGCAAAACAGGGAGCGGACTGGGCCACGCTGTCTCCTGTATTTCCGACCCTCAGCCACCCAGGCACGCCGCATCTGGGTATTGATGTCTTCCATGATCTGGCAGCCAGATCCCCGCTTCCAGTCGTCGCACTGGGCGGCATCACTGTGCAAAATGCCCCCGGCCTTGGCAGCACGCCGATTGCTGTGATTGGCGCCATCCTTGATGCTGACAACCCATCTCTGGCGGCAAAGGCATTGTCCGGAGAATGAAAAACAGAGATGCCTGACGGGCTGTTACCCCCTAGAAAACCTGCCACTCCTGAAATGTGGCATTCTGTGAGGCAAACACTGCCAGCAGAACTACAAGTACCGTCATGCTTAGCATCAGGATGATCATCGGCACAAGCAGAATCAGCAGGGCCACGCCGCTGCTGACGTGTGCATAGCGGGTAAGCCCGAACCACTCCAGCACCAGTGACCACAATCCAAGAGCCACATTCAAAATCGGAATCCAGGCCAGAATGACAGGGACATTGGCGTAGGCGCAAATCTGAAAGGCATCCTGCGTTGACAGCCCCCGCTTGCCGAACACCCTCACCGCCCAGCCCAAGTACCAGGCCCACAGCCATGTGGCCGCCAGCACAAACAGCCAAATGACAGGTGCGAAAAACAGGCTAAAGCCGAGTGTCATCATGGCGCCGATCAGGAGAGGAACTGCCAGCGTAATGGATAGAAAATAGACAGCCGAACCATAAGTTTCGGCTTTCGGCATCTGCTCAAAAAAGGCTCCGGGCGCGGTTACCACATCACTCACCACCGCTGCAAATGATTCAATGGGCTTTTCACCTTCAAAATATGAGGCCATTGTTTATAACTCCTCTTCATCCTCTGCATGCGGATGGCTGACAACAACGGTGCACGGTGCATGCCTGACCACACGTTCCACCGTGGAGCCAATCAGCAAATTCTCCAGAAACCCCTCGCTGCCATGGCGACCCATAACAATCATGTCGGCGCTCAAGTCTCTCGCTTCCTCGCAGATTGCCTTCGCCGGTGAGCGCATATCTTCGACAATTTTCGGGTAAATGGTCACGCCGTTGCGGACACTTTCCGCCTGTTTTTCCAGCTGTTCATGTGCGCCATTGCGTCGCACCACCGAAATATCATCGACCGGCACGCTCATCATATTGTCCATGTCGTACATCATGAACGGCTCCATCACATGCACTAGATAAATATCCGCTTCAAATGCGTGCGCGAGCTTCATGCCCTTTCGCAGGGCTTCATAGGACTGCTCTGAAAAATCCGTTGCCACGATAATTTTACCCTGTCTGACCATCACCCAACCTCCAAACGAACCGCACAATGCCGATAGTGCTATTGATAGCAGATTCCACTGCATTTGACGATGCAAAACAGGATAGTCAGGAAATAAGGATCAGGATGATGCGGGCAGCAGGGCACTGCCCTTGGGGTGGAAGCGCCTGACGCGCCTCCATTGATAAGTGAATGTTATTTTCCGGCTGATTGGCTAGATCGGGTCGACATCCGCATAAAGGGCAAGCCCGGTCTCTTTGTCCTCGTAAATCTTTATCCAGACATTCATGCCGTAGTTCACATCAGATAACATAGTGCGCTTGATATAGGCGCGCACACTCCGTGTTCCGCTGTCTTCGGCGAAGAGCAGGTTGCACATGCCGGCAATGGAATAAAACTGTGATTCATCGTCGGATTCGTTATCAAAGCTGAATTGGCAATTCAATCCACCATTCGACAGCTCCCCCTGAGACATGCGCAGGGCATCCTCCTGCAAATTCACCACATCCTTGTCACGCAGCACGGGTGTACGGTTCAGAAAAATCACATCGGCATGGGTTTGCATACCCTCAAACAACTGGGCATAGGTGCCGGAAATAATCGGATCAAATTTGAAATCAGCCTCTTTCTTGGTAAATGCAGCAATATTCAGGCGTACCATTTCGTCTGCCTGTGCATTGTTGCTGCCGGCAGATGATGCCAGCATCATCAGTACGGCAATGATCAGGACTCCAAATGGACCGGACTTGTGGTTAAAGCTTATGAATTGCATAAATTGCCTCGCTGGTAAGTTGCTGGATCTTCAACATCAGGGCCGTCTTGAGCCGCTCAATTTCATTGTCAGGCATGCCAAGGTTACCCATTTCATCAATATCATTAACTGACATGGCAGCCATTCTCAGTTTCTTGAGAACGATTCGCACATTCTCCATTTCCTGCTCATCTGTCATGCGTGATGGGCCTTGCATACGCATGCCTTGCTCACCAATACGGGCCGCACCCATTCCCTGAGATGCCAGCTCTGCCTGTGCCATCACCGGGAACGCCCCCATCACGATCAAGATCACTAGCCAGCGCATATCCGTACCTCTCCTGGACTTTTTCTTCGAGGGGCAGGTTAGGTCACAAATAAGTCATCAAGGTGTCACGGCGAAGGAATTCGGATAAAACTACCCATGAACGATGTAAGGAACCCCGGCGGCACCCGACTCAGATGATATTAATCTCCGCGGGAGGAACCATGGACATTGCAATCTGGATACTTTTGGCCACGCTGTTTCTGGCCTTTGCCAATGGTGCCAACGATAACTTCAAGGGCGTGGCCACACTGTACGGCAGCCGCACCCTGAGCAAACGCGCTGCGCTGATATGGGCCACCGTTACCACGCTGGCCGGCTCCCTCACGGCCGCCTGGTTTGCCACGGAGCTTGCCAGGCTCTTCAGCGGCAAAGGGCTGGTTCCGGATGCCCTGGTGGTCGATCCGGCATTCATGCTGGCCGTGGTGCTTGGTGCCGCCATCACCGTATTTGTCGCTGCCCGGCTGGGCATTCCTATCTCCACGACACACGGCCTGACAGGGGCGCTGGTCGGGGCCGGCCTTGTGGCGACGGCCGGCAACATCCACGGCGGAGCCCTGTTGCACAGCTTCTTCCTTCCGCTGCTGGCCAGTCCGTTTATTGCATTCGCGCTGGCATTTCTTTTTTATCGGCTGCTGTCGGTCAGCAGAAAGTATTTTGGCATAAGCAAGCAGATGTGCGTCTGCATCGGCCAACGTGCGCCGATACCGGCCCCCGATGGCGTCGCGGCGTTGACCGCATCGATGCCGGAACTGATCGTGGATGACAAGGAAGCCTGCGAGACCCGCAATATCGAAATCTATCAGGGCCGCATGATCGGCCTGAACGTGCAGAAGCTGATCGAAGGTCTGCATATCCTTTCCAGCGGTGCCGTATCCTTTGCCCGCGGACTTAACGATACGCCGAAGATCGTCGGCATCGCCATGGCTGCGAGCCTGCTCGACTTGCCCGGCCTGACCTTCCTTGCAGCTGCCGCCATGGCCGTCGGCGGCCTGATCAGCTCACTCCGCATTGCCGACACAATGTCCGACAACATCACGGATATTCAGCACGGGCAAGGCCTAGCTGCCAATCTGGTCACCAGCTTCCTTGTGCTGTTTGCTTCCAAATGGGGCGTTCCGGTTTCGACCACGCACGTTTCCTGCGGCGCAATTTTCGGCATCGGCGCAAGCAATGGCATCCATAACCCGGCCACCAATTGGAGGCTGGTACGTGACATCTTCCTTGCCTGGATCGCGACCCTGCCACTGGCGGCATGCTTTGCCGCACTCATTTATCTTATCGCACGTTAAGCCCCGCAAGCCAGACAGATATCTTTCACCCCCGTGCCGGGAGCGTTGCAAGCTGCTACGCTAGGCAGGCTGTGAAATTTTCTCCGAGGTTTGCCATGAAAACTTTCTTCTCCACGCTGTTCCGCTGGCTCGATCGCATACGCCGCATAGTCATCAATGGCCTTTTTGCTCTGATCCTGCTGTTGATCGTCATCGCTTTATTGTCCGAACGCCCCCAGGTGCCGGACAACGCGGCCCTGGTGATTGACCCGGCAGGCAGCATCGTTGAGGAAACGGAATATCCTGATTCGGCATCGCTGCCCCTTGATCTGGGCTTTGCCTCACCGCATCAGACCCAGCTGCGCGACCTGGTTCATAGTATTGAGCATGCCGCCGGGGATGATCACATCCGCATGCTGGTGCTGAAGCTGGATCAGATGGACCGCGTGCCTCTGGAAAGGTTGCAGGTTATCCGCAAGGCCATCGAAAAATTCAAAGCATCCGGCAAGAAGGTGGTGGCAAGCGGCCCGAACTATTCACAATCCCAGTATTATCTGGCCGCAACCGCTAACAAGGTCTTCCTGGCCCCGATGGGTGTGGTGGCACTGGAAGGCTTCAGCATCTATCGCAATTATGTGAAGGATGCGCTGGCCAGCCTGCATGTGAACCTGCATTTGTTCAGAGCCGGAAAATACAAGGCCGCTGCAGAGCCGCTGATCCGCAATGATATGTCGGCCGAGGACAGGGCCGCCAACAAGGCGCTGCTTGATGTTCTGTGGACTTCCTATAAAGCCGATATCGCCGCCATGCGCGGCATCAAACCGGAACGAGTGCAACAGGTTCTTGATCATCCGTCCCGTTATCTGGCCGAGCATCAGGGCAGCTTGGCCAAACTGGCCAAGGCGGAAAAACTGGTCGATGAACTTGGCAATCGAAGCGACATCGAGGAATTCATAGGCAAGACCCTTGGCAGCAACGCCGACGATTTTGCCGCCATCAAACTGCGGGATTACCGGCGCATCATCGGCACTGAAGAGAACAGTTCGGGCAAAGACAGCATCGGTATTATCACAGCCAGCGGCATGATTCTGGATGGCGACCAGCCACAGGGCACAGTCGGTGATGTCAATATGGCCGACATGCTGGCAAAGGCTCGCAAAAACGAACACATCAAGGGCGTGGTACTGCGCATCGACAGCCCGGGCGGCAGTGCTGCAGCCTCGGAAGCAATTCGCTCGGAAATCCTGCGTCTGAAAAAGACAGGCAAGCCCGTGCTGGTATCCATGGGCAGCATGGCCGCATCGGGGGGCTACTGGATCGCTGCACCTGCCGATGAAATCTGGGCTTCGCCCACCACCATCACGGGCTCCATCGGCGCATTCGGCATGCTAGCCGACGTTGAGCAGGGACTGAAGAGGCTTGGCATTCATACCGACGGACTGGGGACCACAGCCGTTGCCGGCGGCATCCGCCCTGATCGCCAATTGCCCGAGGAACTGGCAGGCGTCATGCAGTTATCCATCGGCAATGTCTATCAGCGCTTTCTGGATGTGGTCGCGACGGGGCGAAAGATTCCCAAAGCGAAGGTGGCAGGCCTTGCCGAAGGGCGGGTCTGGAGCGGTCTGGATGCGAAGCGCCTGGGCCTTGTCGACCACTTAGGCGAATTGGACGATGCGGTTCATTCCGCAGCCAAGATGGCAAAGCTGGGCGATGATTTTGGCACCGTGCGGATTCAACGGACACTTGGCTTGAGAGAAATGCTTTTGCAGCAATGGTTCGGCGAGAGTGATGCCTGGATGCGCCGGATCGCGGCAGGGCTGCCCGATTTCGCACCAGCCCTCGGCCTGAATGCGGCAACCCCGTCGCTACACGTATGGGCAGATATGCTCCGGCATGGCGGCGTCTGGGCCGTCTGTAGTCTGAAAGTGGAGTAACCCAGCCACACAGGACAGATACTGGCAGCTAGGCTTCGCTGTTTATCGTGGGCGACTGCTGCATGATCCAGCGGGTCATGTGAGCCTGAATATCACTCTGGTAGCCCTGCTTGTGCTGCAGCATATAAAACCTCCGCTCCAGCTTCTGGCCGCGAACATCCACCACGGCCAATTCGCCATGCCCAATTTCCTTGCGCACAGTAATTTCTGACAGACAGGCGAGACTGCTGCCGGTCGCCACCAGCGCCTTGATCGTCGGCACATGTTTGAGTTCGGCCTGAATGGAAAAGCCGGGCAGGGCTTCGCGGAAGGCATGCTCGAAGATGGCGCGAGTGCCGGATCCGGCCTCCCGCATGATCCATGAACTGGTCTCCAAAGCCTTGAGCGGCAGCGGGCCGGAAGCAGCGCGCACAGCCAGCGGGTGTTGTGGGTTGGCAACAATCAGGAGCTTGTCAGTCCACCACGGTGTGGCCGTAATCTGGGGATGCTGACACACCCCTTCAACCAGCCCCAACTCGATTTTACGAGCCAGTAATTTGTCGAGGATGCCGCTGCTATTGTCGGTTTCCAGATGGAGATCCAGATCGGGGTGCTGCTGATAAAGGTGGGTTGAAAGTCTGGGAAACAGGCAGTCGGCAATGGTGGTGCTGGCGCCAATCGACAGTGCCGGGCGACTGGCGTGCCCCAACTCTCCGGCAATTGCCTGAATCTGGTCGAGAATGCGCTGTGCCTTTGGCAACAGCCAGTATCCCTGGGAGTTCATGACAATTCGCTTGCCGAGCCGATCAAACAGCCTGAGCCCAAGTTGCCCTTCCAGCTCCTTGAGCGCCATGCTGACAGTCGACTGGGTGAGCGAAAGCGCAACCGCTGCGTGTGAAATATTCTCGCTTTTTGCAACTGCCACAAAAACGCGCAGTTGTTTGAGTGTGATATTCATATCGATATAATCGAATACAGATATTGATAGTATGAATTTTCTTGAACCATGTGGGCATCCTATGCTTGGCCCCACTTTTGCCAACAGGCGGTTCTATTTGTCATGAAAACATTCAGATATGCACAGGGACTGTGGGCAGGGCTTGCCCTGATCACGATGATCGTTTCCGTTGCATGGTGGTCCGACCGTTTCCTGGCCCTCGGTGTCTACGGAATCGGCACACTATCAATCGCCCTGATGATAGGCATGGTCCTGGGCAATGCCATACGCCTCCCGTCCAGCCTGAGGCCGGGCATTCACTTTGCGCAGCAAAAGCTGTTGCGGGCAGGCGTCATGCTTTTTGGCCTGCATGTCAGCATTGGCCAGTTGCTGCACGTAGGCTGGCAGGCTCTGGGCATTGACCTGATCGTCATGGCAACCATTCTGATCGGCGGTATCTGGCTAGGCATCCATATTTTCGGCATGCAACGCGATCTGGCCGTCATGACGGCAGTCGGCAGCGCCATCTGCGGTGCTGCCGCTATTCTGGCCACGGAGCCGGTCGTTCGGGGAAGCAGTGCACACACCAGCATGGCCGTGGCCTCGGTTGTCCTGTTCGGCACTCTGGCAATCCTGATCTATCCGATCATCTATCATCTCTCAGGCGGAGATCCCGGGGTATTCGGCATTTACGTCGGGGCCACCGTCCACGAGGTGGCACAGGTGGTTGCAGTCGGACACAGCATCGGCGACGGCGCAGAACAAACAGCTGTGATCGTCAAGCTGATGCGGGTGCTGCTACTGGCGCCGGTGCTGCTGTTGCTTGGCTTGTGGTGGAGGAAAACAGGGGATGTTACGGGGCATGCGAAGGCCAGACTGGCGATTCCGTGGTTTGCCTTCGGCTTCGTCGGGGTCGTCATCCTCAATTCCATCTGGCCTGCGCCACCGAACCTGCATCAGCAGTTGCTGGGGTTTGATACGCTGCTGCTTGCTGCCGCCATGGCAGCACTTGGCCTGGAAACACGATTTGACCGCCTGCGCGAGCTCGGGCTGAAGCCCCTTATGTTTGCCGGCGTTCTGTTCCTTGTGCTGATGGTGGGTGGCGATGTACTGACGCAGTGGATGCTGCAGCCGCCCCTGCAACTTAAATAAAAAGGGCGACTCGTAAGAGTCGCCCTTTTCTGACACATCAGATGATGGTCGGCTGATTACATCATGCCGCCCATACCACCCATGCCGCCCATGTCACCACCGCCAGCCGGCGCCGGAGCTTCCTGAGGAATCTCGGCCACCATGGCTTCAGTGGTGATCAGCAGACCGGCAATAGATGCCGCATACTGCAGTGCTGAGCGGGTTACCTTGGTCGGGTCGATAACACCCATCTTGACCAGGTCGCCGTACTCTTCGGTAGAAGCGTTGTAGCCGAAAGAAGCTGCCTTGTTGCCGGAAACCTCATTGACCACAACCGATGCTTCGCCGCCACCGTTGGTGACGATCTGACGCAGCGGCTCTTCCACAGCGCGACGGATGATGGCAATGCCACGATCCTGATCGGAGTTGGTGCCAGTCAGGCCATCCAGAGCAGCGCGGGCACGAATGAGCGCTACGCCACCACCAGCCACGATGCCTTCTTCAACGGCAGCGCGGGTTGCATGCAGAGCATCGTCAACGCGATCCTTCTTCTCTTTCATAGCTGTTTCAGTCGCAGCGCCAACCTTGATGACCGCAACGCCGCCAGCCAGTTTGGCCAGACGTTCCTGCAGCTTCTCCTTGTCGTAATCGGAGGTGGTGTCTTCAGTCTGCTTGCGGATCTGGGCAACACGGCCTTCAATCGCCGACTTATCGCCAAAGCCATCCACGATAGTGGTGGTGTCCTTGGTGATCTTGACGTTGGCAGCGGTTCCCAGGTCTTCCAGGGTCACGTTCTCAAGCTTCAGACCGAGTTCTTCGGAAATCACCTTGCCGCCGGTCAGGATAGCCATGTCTTCCAGCATCGCCTTGCGACGATCGCCAAAGCCAGGCGCCTTCACAGCTGCCACGTTGACCACACCGCGAACCTTGTTGACCACCAGGGTCGCCAGCGCTTCGCCTTCAATGTCTTCAGCGATAATCAGCAGCGGCTTGCCGGAACGGGCAACGCTTTCCAGTACAGGCAACAGGTCACGCATGTTGGAAATCTTCTTTTCGAACAGCAGGATGTATGGGCTTTCGATGTTGGCTTCCATACGATCGGTATCGGTCACGAAGTAGGGTGACAGATAACCGCGGTCAAACTGCATACCTTCAACAACGTCCAGCTCGGTTTCCAGACCCTTGGCTTCTTCAACCGTGATCACGCCTTCCTTGCCGACCTTGTCCATCGCTTCAGCAATGATATCGCCGATTTCGGAATCGCCATTGGCGGAAATGGTGCCAACCTGAGCGATTTCTTCCTTGTTCTGAACTTCCTTGGACAGCTTGCCGAGCTCTTCAACAACACTTGAAACAGCCTTGTCGATGCCGCGCTTCAGATCCATCGGGTTCATGCCTGCAGCCACAGCCTTGATGCCTTCCTTGGCAATCGACTGAGCCAACACGGTCGCGGTGGTGGTGCCATCCCCGGCAACATCTGCGGTCTTGGAAGCAACTTCCTTCACCATCTGTGCGCCCATGTTCTCGAACTTATCCTGCAGCTCGATTTCCTTGGCAACGGATACACCGTCCTTGGTGATGGACGGAGCGCCCCATGATTTATCCAGAACCACGTTACGGCCCTTCGGACCGAGGGTTACTTTTACAGCATCGGCCAGCTTGTTTACGCCAACCATCATCTTGGCACGTGCTTCCTCGCCAAATTGAATGTCTTTTGCAGCCATTCTTGTTTCTCCTTTGTTTTATCTTTTATAAGTAAGCCGACGGCCGTCAGGCCGAGGGTAAATCAGTTGGAACCTGAACAATCAGCCTTCGATAACGCCGAGGATGTCGTCTTCACGCATCATCAGGAATGCATCGCCATCAAGCTTGATTTCGGTACCGGCATAGGTTGAGAAGATGACGGTATCGCCAGCTTTCACATCCAGCGGACGAACGTCGCCGTTCTCCATGATTTTGCCTTTACCGGCAGCGATCACCTTGCCCTGAATCGGCTTTTCCTTGGCGGAATCCGGAATGATGATGCCTCCGGCAGATTTCTCTTCCTCGTCCAGACGGCGGACGATGACACGATCATGTAAAGGACGAACCTTTGTAGACATGTTGCTACTCCTTGGGTACTTAGTATTGGGAACTGTTATATAGGAACCGGTTTAAGCCGGTTCAACCCCTCGCCGGAAAGTTTTTAGCACTCCCCGCGAAGGAGTGCTAATAGTGGGAATGGAATGCCGGCTGTCAACCGGCAGCTTGGGGGTGTTTGCACTGCCTGGATCATTGCCGCTCCGGGCGAAGCAGTGACTACCCGACCTGTAGCTCGGGCTTCTCGTTACCGCCGATAAACACATGCATGCGGGTGGTGCACTCCAGCCCTTCGATCGGCAGGCGCGCTTCCAGCTTCGCCACTTCCGAGCGCTTGCCCTTGGTTTGCGGATGCTTGGCAATCAGGAATGAGCAGATATCGCAGTATTCTTCAATCGAGATGTCATAGGTGCCGATTTTGCGACCGACCTTGATGATATCTTCCTTATCCATGCCGATCAGCGGCGGCAACAACGGCAGCGGGCTGGCATCGTAAATGGCATTGATATTGTCCAGCGTCTGGCTGGCCACCTGGCCGAGCGAATCGCCGGTAATCAGCGCCTTGGCATTCTCCTCGGCGGCGATAAGGCCTGCCGTGCGGATCATCTGGCGCTTGTAGATAATCATGCGGTAATCGCCCGGCACCTCGGCAATGGCATGGCGCTGGAATTCCTCGAGATCGATCAGATACAGGCGGGTGTATCCCTGATAGCGCGAGAGCTGCCTGGCCAGATCCTTGATCTTGGCGAAATCGCGGTTGATGCCGCTGTTGTACAGATGCACCAGCACCACTTCCATGCCGCGCTTCATCATTGTGAACGCAGCCACGGGCGAATCGATGCCGCCGGAAAACAGCACCACGCCCTTGCCCGACGAGCCCACCGGCAGACCGCCGATACCTTCGCGCCTGTCGGTGTAGATATAGGCGCCATCTTTGGTCACTTCCACATGCACGGTGATTTCGGGCTGGTGCAGGCTGACAACCAGATCAAGCTGGGTTTTCAGAAACCCGCCGACCTCGAAGTTCAGTTCAGGGCTGGTCATGGCAAACGACTTGTCCCCGCGCCGGGCTGAAACCTTGAACAGCTTGCTGGCGACACTTCCCTCGGCATCACCGAAGGCCTCCTTCACCGCCGCGACAGCCACTTCCTGCATGGATTCGAGCGTGAGTTCCGCCTGATGCACAAGCGAAAAATTGCGAATACCGGGAATCAATGCCAGATGTTCGAGCAGCGCCTCATCCACCTGCTCGAATTCGAGCAGCATGCGGCCAAAATCCCGCTGAATGGACACCGGATGCAGCAGGCGCTTGATGTTGCTGGCCAGCTTCTTTTCGAACTGGCCGCGGTTCTTGCCCTTGAGAGCCAGCTCACCGAAATGAAGAAGAATGTATTTCATGGCCGCGCAAGCTAGCGCCTTGGGATTTTAGATACAGTGATTTGACTTCAAACCCATGCAAGCGCATTTTGTTCATGCAACAGGGGGAAGGTGTGCAATGAAAAAATTTCTTACATTAAAATCTACAATTCTGCTGATTTTATTACTTGTCTTGGGAACTTTTTATATATTTACCCAGTATATGGTTTATACAACCAACCAAGAGACAGCGAAGAATTTACCTAAAAAATCGCTCAATCCAACTGCACGGAATACATCAGTCCTAAATGTTTCTCCAGAACAGATGCGAGATACAATGATTAACAATTATCTATTATCTCCCGACAAGAGATTTTTGTCGGCTTTCGATGAGGTCAACTCAATGCTGGGGTTATCCAGCACGGAAACCATATCAGCGAATATATACAAAGACCGATGGAAGATTTCTTTTCCAAATGGAGAAAGCGAGAGTGTATCAAGTCTTCCAAATTTCGAAGAATTGTACCAAACTTTAAGGCATCATATTCATGCCGAACTGGTTCGAAACAGAATTGAACTCTCTCAGAGTGCTCAACCCAAATTTAATAGCTCTATTTCTACATCCAGTCTTGATTTTCATCAGATCATCAGGACATTGGATCAGATTGATTCCCAGTGGAAGGCTGGCGACAAACGCAGTGCCGATATTGTATCAGCTGCATCACTCTATGCTTCGCTGGTTTTTATGCATATTGATTATATGGGACTATCCGACAGCCTGTATGCAAAAGCTTGGGCGACCCTGGCCCTTGCAGAGGAGCTTGGAGGAGCCCCCTTAATTAGGCAGCGCTGCCTAATAGCTTATGGACTAGGGTATAAAGGCTTTGCTTGGCGTGCTTCTTCAGCATTATCAGATGAAGATCCACTAAAAGCATTCTTACAAGAAAATGATAAACAATTGGAAATTCTTGCCAACCGGTCAAACACCACTCAGGAAGCCAAATACCTTTGGCTCAAACGCTTAGGTTTGAATCATAATGCCAACGCGTGGAAAGCTTGGTACCAGTCTAATTTTAAGGACGTTTCATATAGTCTTCCCGTACTGGTTACAGCACTCGAACTGGGAGAGTTTCAAACCCAAAAATATTTTGCCATGACAATGACGCAGATGGCTCTCATTGCGATGGCACAAGAAGCAGCAGGCATCCCCGAGCTTGAAAAGAGCGTCACTTATTTAAAGCAGAATCCTCAGCTAGTTGATCGAGCCATCGCCACAGGTCTACTCACAGTCGTGTCCGCTCCTGAGGCAGACCTTATTGTAGAAATGGTCCATGCTTTGCTGCCATACAGTTCTGGAGCACTCATGGATGAATTTGAAGCCGGGCTGTCCTATGCATCGAAGCAACATGACGGCCCTGTTATGAGTCAGAATTCATATGCTTCTTTTTATAGAGGCTATTTTTATTCGGGCATTTTTATGCTTTCCCACTTCTATCTTGATAACTTATCTTCCCAGTCTTCTGCCAAACTGCTTTCCGTATTCATTGGCTCAGAAGGACAAACTCCTGTCTCTTCTCAGGTTGTCCAATGGTACAAGTCTCTTCAGGAAGCAACTTCAAGAATCGTCGACCCCTTATGGCTACAAAAAACATGGGGGAAACTCGATTTATTGGGAGGCAAGGCATCTTACAGGCTTTATGCGGAAACGGTGAAGCATACTGGAATAATTGACTACAGGTTACTTCAAACAACTCAGCAACTCGCCTCTAGGCTGGATTCTCGATATCAAAATCGCTATTCACTCCTGGATGTATCATTCCAGAATTTACACGACCTTCCTCTAACCAGCAGGCTTGCTCAAAATATCACTCATAACTCACCTGAAGTATCACAGGGCATTGACGCTTGGTTCGCATATTTTTCCTACGAACCCAATAAGCTTGCTCAGCTTATTAAAACCAGACACATGAAACCTTCGAATCATCTACGGGCTTTGAATCTACTAAGAACATTCAAAGATGCGGACATCACATTTATTCAAAGTGAATATGAGGGGCTCATTCAGGCTTGGCCAAACCTATGGGAAGCATTTGGAGAATATGCGGCTTTTCTGGAGAGCCAGCAACGGATTGACGATGCAATAAAAATTATTTTGCAATGGATGTCCAATTCCAAGAATGCTAATGAGTTTGACAAAATATATGCAGCCATCGCATTGGCTGACATGTACGAAAAACAAGGGCATCCGGATTTAGGTATTGAAATCCTTTCTCCTGTTGCCATTTCTTCGTATCAGGGAGAAGCACTAAGAACTCTTGCCAGGCTTTTTGAAGCAACCGGACAAAAACCAGAAGCGGAAGCTATAGCCGACAAAGCTTATCAGCGTTATCCCAACAGCTTAGAGTCTATGGCAGATCTAACCAATATTTATTGGCGCCATGGAAAATATAATGAAGCCGCCAATACCATCATTGGGTTTCAGCAACCAATTAATGAGATTGGATGGCGAATCACATTGGGCGAGGGTTTTGCAGACGCCTTTGCTGATAAGTCAAATGATGCGGTGACTGATGCATTCAATTCTCTGAAACAAATTGGAATCGACCACTTTAAGCTGATGAATTTTATTATTACCTTAGGAAAAAAGGGGCGAAATGAACTGGCCTTCAATCTAATGAGTCAACTGAGATGGAATGGTCTGGGAATGATGGTGATTCAAGTTCGTGCCTACCAATACCTAAAAGCTGCGAAGGGGAAAGAAATTGCCCTGAAGTGGCTAAAGGGTCGCGTCCCTTCACAATATTTCAATGCTTCGAGCATGATCATCTACCGGGAAAAGGCGTATGAGTTATTATGGGATTTGATTGAAGATCCAGATAATGGCGATCATTCAGACTTTGTATGGCTGATGCGTGCAGCTTCGTTTGCTTCTGGCGCTGCTTTTTCCCAAGAGCAAGTAAAGGAGTTGTCTGATTATTATGGCAAAGTCAGACTGTTTAAAAGCTATTATGACTCAATAGGCTCTTACATGTTTGATAACATAAGTGAAAAGGCCCTGCTGAATTTAGCCGACTCTCCCAACAAACGCTGTGAAATTGCTTATTATATCGCCTTGCACGCCATACATGAGAAAAAACTGGATTATGCGTCTGATTGGTTTCGTGTTGCTATGGAAACAGGACAGGAAAAAATGGGGGAATATCGCTGGTCTGCCGATCAACTCTATCGATGGTATTCGAAAGGCAGAGCATTGAATAAACCCATTCATTTAAAAACTTCGTCAAACGTAAAAACACAATTCTAAACCGGAGAATACATATGAAACTGATCCAATATTCATTATTTACTCTGAGCATGGCTGCTGTGCTGCTGCTCGGCTCCTGCGCGACGATGCAGAGGGCGATGGAGCTATCCTCTGTGAAATTCACGCTGGATCATGTTTCTTCGGTGCGCCTGGCTGGTATTGATATGATGCATGTCCGCTCGGTGGAGGATCTGAACATGTTTCAGATCGCGCGCGCAACGCTGGCTTTATCGCGTGAAGAGCTGCCGCTGGATATTACCATTCACCTGAAAACGGAAAACCCGCTCATCAACCACATTGCCGCAACCCTTGTGAGCATGGACTGGACACTGATGCTGGACGGTCGCGAAACCATCAGCGGCAGGCTGAACGACCGGATCACGCTGCCTGCGGGCGAGGCGCAGACCATTCCGCTGACACTTGGCCTGAATATGTATAAATACTTCAACGAAAAGAACGCCACCGACATGCTTGATCTGGCGCTGGCCTTTGCCGGGGCCAATGGCGCCATCCCCAAAGGCGTGGGCCTGAGAATCCGGCCGACCGTTGAAACGCCGTTCGGGCCGATGACCTACAAACCTTTCCTCATCGAGCCGCATGCTCGCGAGGAATCACAGAGCAGGGCGCTTTAATCCGTCCGCCATGGCATGATGCGCCGCCCGTGATTCAAAACGTGTTGCAAGGATAACGATGAAAAAAGTATTTCAACTCACCCATCCGAAGATCAAGCCCGCCCGGCTTGCGGACTCGATTCGATCCGAGGTTAAACGATATGTGCAGCGGGAGCGCCGCAAAGAGCTGCCGGAAGGTGCGGATTTCTGGGATTTCGACTGCCGCTTCGGCGTAAGTGAGGAAGAGGCAACAAAGGTTCACGAACTGGATCTGCCCAAGTGCATTGTTGCTGCCGAAGAGCAGGGGCTGGAATCCTTTTATATCGAAATTTTGGCCAAGCCGGGCATCCGGACGGCAAAGCAGGATTAGCCGGATTTACCGAACCGGGCGCTTCCTGGCCAGCGTCAGGCCATCGGCGAGTGGCAGCATGGCCAGCTCGATACGCTGATCGTCTTTCAGCTTTTCATTGAAGGCGCGAATGGCTTCGGTGCTTTCCTCGTGGTTTTTGTCATCAATCACCGAGCCGCCCCAGAGCGTATTGTCCACGGCAATCAGGCCGCCGGGGCGGATCAGCTGCAGGCAACGCTCGAAATACGCTTGATAATTCACCTTGTCGGCATCGATGAAGGCAAAATCGAAGGCATCCTGATCGCCCGCGGCAAGCATGGCATCAAGCGTTTCCACAGCGGGCTTCAGATGCAGATGAATCTTTCTCTCGACCCCCGCCTCTTCCCAGAAACGGCGGGCGACAAACGTCCATTTTTCCGACACATCGCAGGTTTGCACCTCGCCGTCCTGCGGCAGGGCGAGCGCCATCCACAGGGTGGCGTAGCCGGTGTAGGTGCCGATTTCGAGTACGGCCTTTGCATCCATCAAGCCCAGCAGCATGGCCATGAACTGGCCCTGCTCGGGGGCCGAACGCATCTGCGGGAATTCTTCCAGCTCGGTGGCCTCGCGCAGCTGCCTGAGCACATCCGGCTCGCGCACGCCGACATCCTGCACATAGGCATAAATCCGCTTGCCGAGGCCCAGCGTTTTATTGGCCATGCGCCCTCTCAAGCTCGGCCAGACGTCTGGCTGCTGCATCCAGCTGCTCTTCACTGAATACCGAAATGCCGTGCCGGGTCAGAAGCCGGGCTGTCACACCCTGGCCATTGATTTTCTTGCCGGAGAAGCTGCCATCATGCACACAGGCCACACCGCAGGACGGGCTGCCTTCCTTGAGAATGGCGATCTTCACCTTGTGCTGCCAGCAGGCCGCAAGTGTGGATTCCGCACCATCCATAAAGGCACTGGTGACATCCCCGCCATCCTTACGCATCACCCGCGCACTGCCGCGCAGCACACCCTCGGCATCGCCTGTTTCAATTTCCGCCGGCGGGCGCGGGGTCGGCAGGCCTCCCGCTGTTTCGGGGCATAACGGCACAATGCGCCCCTCCCTAGCCCAGGTATCAAGCACGCCATGCACGGCACTGTCGCCGCCATCATAGCGAACCTTTTGCCCAAGAAGGCAGGAGGAAACAAGAATCTTTTGCATAGGCGGAGCATGGAATAGAGCAGTGGATTGCGCAAGTTTGAATGCGCCGGCCGGAACCGGCGCACTAGCCCGGAAGGAAGCCTGCCAGCGCTGTGGAGTGCAAAAGATAGGTCAGGCCCTGCTCACGTGCACCCCGCTGGATCGCAACCAGCATGGCAGCACGACCCCCGGGTACAGCACCGGCATGATCGAGATAGCCCCACATATGCGCCAGTGTGTTGTGCTCCCGACCCGGCTGTAGAGGCAGGCGCAGGGCCTCCACCAGCAGCGAGGCCAGGCCCTCGAAATCGGCGGCAAAGCGCCCGTGCGCCACCTCGGGCCCCAACTCGCGATAAAGAGCGGGATCGTGCGCCATAACCGCATACTTGTGCTGGGCCCAGAGCTGCTGGGTGTTCTTCGGTAACGGGATGCGGGCGCTGTCTTCATTGGCCTGCTTGCCAGCCAAAAGGGAGAATTGCCCGGCGGGTGTATCGATAAACGCCTGCGGCCAGTCGATGCCGCCCTCAATCTCCGGCAATAGCGAATGATGATGGTAGCCGCGCAGATGCATCTCCAGCACAAGCTGCTGATGCCGATGCGCCAGTGCCGGCAGATGCCCGACCCAGCGCAGCGTTTCCGGATGCCTTGCATATCCCTTCTTGCCCAGATGCACGACATTGAACAGGCCGTGCAGCTCCCGGTGTTCGCCCAGTAGCCGCTTTCGATCCAGATAGCCCGGATGTATATCCCAGATACGCATGCTTGCCGACTAAGAGCTGTGCAAAATCAGCGCTGCTTCTGATAGGTGCCCATCAGCTGCGCTTCGGCAAGCACATGGTCCTGCATCGCCCGCAACAGGGCCGGCTTGTTCGGTTGCTTAAGATCCGTGAGGCGGGCATCCAGCGCATACAGCTTGAAAAAATAGCGATGTTCACCGATCGGCGGGCAGGGGCCGCCGTAATCGGCGCGATGCCAGTCGTTCAGGCCGATGCCCGTGCCGGCCGGCACATCTTCCACCGCCTCGGCCAGCCCTGAAATATCGACCGGAAGATTGAACACCAGCCAGTGTACCCAAGTCATTTTCGGCGCGGCAGGATCGGGCGCATCCGGATCATCGACGATCAGCACCAGGCTCTTGGCACCTGCCGGAACTCCGGCAAACACGAGCGGCGGGGACACATCATCCGCCTCGCATGTGAAGCGGGAGGGAATCTCGCCGCCATCGTTGAATGCCGGTGAAGAAATTGTCATGGCCATCGTCGGGCCTCCAAATGCCGCCAGCAGCACCGGCAGCGATATCATCAAGCGCCTGAACATCACATCCATAGTATAGAAGGAATTCCGCACGGGCGATGTTCCGACTGCGCCAGGGCCACTCCTGCCCGAACCTTTCGCAACAGGGAAGCTGAGGCTAGGCTAGCTGGCATCCAATAAACAGCGACAATATCAGGGGGCAACAATGTATACCGGGGTTCATCCAATCTTGCGCAGCCTTCACACTTTTTTCGGCCTGCTTGTTCTGCTGCCGGTGGTGTTCGTCTCGGTGACGTCCATCCTGCTGACGCATGACAAGGATCTCGGGCTGGACGACTTGACCGTGCAAAGCCGCTGGCTGCCCGACTCCTGGTTGCAGCCGCCATCCACTCCCGCCATCAACGCTTATCTGGCCGGAGATGAGGGCAATGCCCTGATCGGCACCACGGCCGGGCTGTATCAACTGGCGCAGGGAAAGCTAAGTGCTGTGCCCGGGCTTGAAGGCACGGATATCCGCACCCTGTACCGCTGGGAAGGCCAGGTGTTTGCGGCCGGCAAACAGGGCGTCTTTCTGTCCGCGCACAACAAGTGGTATCGGCTGTTCGAGGGAGATGCGCGCAATGTCGATGTGGATGACAACGGCACACTGTATGTCACCACCCCGCAGCAAACCCTGTGGATCAGCAGGGATGGTGGCGAGAGCTGGCAGTCATCGGAAGCGCTGACCGCCGGCCTGAGTACGCTGGCAGTGGCTCCGCCTGAGCCCGGCATCAAGCTTCGGGCCCTGGTCAGGAATCTGCATACCGGCCGGCTTCTGGTCGGAGAAAAGGATGAATGGATATGGATCGATGCCGTCAGCGGCACGCTGCTGTTCATCTCCCTGATCGGCGCCTTTCGCTGGTGGAAAAAGAGGAATGTCTATTGAATCCGGATCAGCGGCTGCGCCTGCAATAGCTGCTGGACTGCCGTCGCATCCGGCAGGGACGCTCTTGCCCCCAGGCGGGAGCAGGTAAGGGCACCCGCAGCGGCGGAAAAACGCAGCATCTCTTCCCAGTCCATGCGCCTGGCCACGGCCAGCGCAAAAGCCCCGTGAAACGAATCGCCGGCGCCGGTGCTGTCCAGCGCCTGCACGGCAAAAGCCGGCAGTTGGCCGCTCCTGCCTTCGCGCGCCCAGATCAGGCCCTCACTACCCAGTGTGATGGCCATCTGCCGGTGCTGGCCGGCGAGTTGCCGCAAGGCCTGCTGCATATCATCCGTGCCGGCGTACTGGCGGGCGAATTTGGCTGAGGCGACCAGATAATCTACCTGCCCGGCCAGTGCCTCCGTGCCCCGGTGCAGGGAGCCTGCATCGAGAACCGTCGGGATATGCTTGCCTTTCGCCCAGGCCACAGCAGCTTCGGACAATAGCGGCTCATGGCCATCGAACAGCACCGCCTTCGCCTGCAGGGCGGAAAAATCGACCGCGCCATGCCCCAGCCACGGCGTGTCGCACTTGAAGGTCACGACACTGCGCAGGCCGTCCGGCTTGGCCAGGATCTGGGAAACCGGCGACGGATGCGACCCGCGCACCAATAGCGAAACATCCACACCCTCGGCCAGCAGTTCATCGGCATGCGCCTGCCCGAATAGATCGTGGCCGAGATAGCCGCAGAAGGCAGCGCTGCCGCCGAGCCTCGCAACCTGCACGGCTGCGTTGGCCGCCGGGCCGCCGCCTGCCAGCTGCATGGCATCGGCCATAAGCTTTTCGTCGGCCGCCGGATGATGCGGCGCCGACATCGTCACATCAAAGGCCGCATGGCCAATACAAAGCACATCCATCATTCATCCACCTCGCAACTAGGATTTTATCAGCACGATTGCCAGCGTCACTATTTCGCCATGCACCAGACACAGAATTCCGGGGCACGTTACTTCATTCAGCAGGATGAACCGGATCGGACCAAAACAGGCGACTGCTCTCGAATTCATCGGTCGGGCGGATTGTACTACGTCTCGCTTGGGGGGTACTGGGACGGATGGCCAGGAACTGAAGTTAAGGATTCACTAAAGCCGCATATTTCTTGCGGAAGGCTGCCGTTTGTTTCTCGCAGAAGCCGACATGCTCACTGGTCATGACGAAGAATTTTTCAAAACGTTTTCTGGATTTCATATCTACGGACTTGTTCAGGTTTTCAAACACGATGTTGATTTCTGACCCTTCAATGCGATCCACCAGCATCAGGGCCTCTGCAAGCGATACACCGGAGCGGACGGCTGCTTCCGCTTCTTTCATGAATCGATCAAAACGCTCGACTTCAGCGATATGAATCTGTTTGGACTCCTTCCAGTAATGGCCGCGCTCTATTTCCCTGCGTACCCTAGCAAGGACAATTGCATGGCCTTCCTCATGGGTGGCAATATTTTTAAAAAAAGCGGAGACATCGCTCAGTTCACTGAAGTTTTTTGAGAGGATGGTGTATAGCTCCTGCGCTTTCAGTTCATAGCCAATGAATTGATTTACAATTTCGGAGAGGTTCATGCGGGCCATATCTTTGTGCGCATCCAGTTCTTGGCATTGGTTAATAATATCAAGAAATGTGGCATCTTTATCTGCAAAAAGGGCGTTGATAAATACGCGCAAGCCGAAACCTTCAATAATCACAAGCGGATTCTGCAAGATTGATTTTGTTGTAATGACACCCTGCATGGCTTCTTCCCTCCGGAACATGAAGTGAACTAATGATATATTAAGCAGCAACAGTGTCACTGTGCATCATGGATTACCTGAGTCAGGTGCTGAGATCCTCAGGCTCACAACCCGGGGAAGTCCGGAGGCAGACCTTGAATTTCCGGGGACACAATACTTAATGACCCGTTGAAAAGGTTTCCTTCATCCAGTCATAGAGTTGTTGAACGGTCAGGTTTTGCAGGGCAATACTCTCGAATTCATCGGCAGGGTCTTCATCGCGCAGGCAGAACTGATATTGGGCCATTTCCGGTCGGGCATCATGCAACACAAACAGAATCCGCTTGCCGCTCTTCAGGCAGTCGATGGTCATAAAATCGGTGGGGATGCCGACCGTGCGCATCTTCTTATTCACCCCGACAACGGGATTGATGTTTTTGAAATCTTGCTGAATCTTTGCATGCGCCTGTTCGACGACATCGCAAAGCTGTTTGATGGGGGTATCTTCCAAAGCGAGCTCCTGTATCGGCAGGTTAACAAGCTCTGAGGCATTGCCAAGGGGGCGACCCCATGAGCGCTGGGGGTCAGATCTTGAATGTTGAATGGGTGCGGGGCAAGAAAAAAGCCTGCAAACACTAGGCTTGCAGGCTTTTTTGTCCTTAGTTGGACTCTCATATGGTGCCGAAGACTGGACTCGAACCAGCACGAGTTTCCTCACCACCCCCTCAAGATGGCGTGTCTACCAATTTCACCACTTCGGCATTGTTCCGGGATGCATCATACATCCCGCCAACAACTATTTAATCAGCTGCGGGCAGTGAATCTGCCGGCGCATCACTCTTCAATTTGGAAGGATCAAACCCTTCTGGCTGCGGCGCGCTGCCAACAGGCTGCTGCACCGGCACAGCGACATGATCAACCACGGAACCCGCCTGCTGCTGCGAGAAAAATGCCAGGGTCAGGCTGGTCAGCATGAATGCCGCTGCCAGACCGCCGGTCATCTTGCCCAGAAACGAGCCGGATCCCCGGCTGCCGAACAGCGTCTGTGCGCCGCCGCCACCGAAGGATACACCCATGTCCGCGCCCTGGCCGCGCTGGATCAGCACGACGCCAATCAGCATCAATGCCACAATCACATGCACGACTACTAAAATCGTTGTCATTTTTTCTTACTCCTCAGCTCACCACGCGCGCGGCGGCTTCTACAATCTGCATGAACGAATTGGCCTTCAGGCTCGCGCCACCCACTAATGCGCCTTCCACGCCGGCACAGGCCATCAGGGCCTCGGCATTACCGGCATTCACGCTGCCGCCATACAACACCCGGCAATCCTTGCCCAGGCGCTGCAGTTCCTGATGAATGAACGCATGCGTTTCAACCACCATCTCCGGCGTCGCTGTCTTACCGGTGCCAATCGCCCAGACAGGCTCATAGGCAATGGTCAGTGGCATGGATACATCCATACCTTCCAGAATCGCCAGCTGCGATTTCAACACTGCGTTCGTCTGGCCGCCTTCGCGCTCTTCCAGATGTTCGCCAATGCACAAAATAGGCTCAAGCCCTGCCGCCCATGCGGCATCCATCTTGTGCCGGATCGCAGCACTGCTTTCGCCCATGATATCGCGACGCTCTGAATGGCCGAGAATCACATAATGACAACCCGCATCGCGCAGCATCATCGGCGAAATCGAGCCGGTAAATGCACCCTTCGGCTCGTAATACACATTCTGTGCACCAAGCTTCACGCCTTTCTTGTCCAGCGCCTCGGACAACGGATGCAGCAGCGTAAACGGCGGCATCAAGGCAACCTCAACATGTTCCGGGGCAGGAAGTTCGCCCAAATCGGCGATAAAATCCATGGCCTCAGAAAGAACCCCGTTCATCTTCCAGTTGCCGGCAATCAGACAACGTTTCGAATCACTCATCCTGTCCCCCTGTTCATGTGAAAATGGTCGCGAAGTGTAAAAAGATACCAATACAAAGCAAGGGGAAATGCTTAACCCTCGCCTTTGACTCTCAGGCAGGTAGCTTGGGCGGCTCCATGCAGGCAACGAATCAGATAGCGAAAAAGGCCTTGGGCCAGCATTTCCTCAAAGACAGGCAGGCCATCCGGCGCATTGCTGAAGCCATCCCGGAGGGAGCCTCTGTGATAGAAATCGGCCCCGGACCGGGAGCCATCACCGAAGCCCTGCTGGCCCGTGCCAGAAGCCTTGCCGTGATTGAAATGGATGATCGCTTCGCCGAACACTGGCAACAGGTTGCGCTGGAGAATCCGGCGCTCTCGGTGATTCATGGCGATGTCATGCAAGAGCTTGAGCCGGCTGTAGCCGCCATCCATCCGGACTGGATCGCCGGCAATCTGCCCTACAATCTCAGCGGCCCGTTAACCGCGAAGCTGGCCGGATTGCCATTGCCCGGCGGCATGGTGCTGATGTACCAGCGTGAGGTGGCCGATCGCATCGCCTCGGAGCCCGGCAGCAAGGTCTATGGCGGCCTATCGGTGCTGGTGAGGCACTTTTACAACGTCAAACGCCTGCTGGTTCTGCCGCCGGGTGCTTTTGCGCCGCCGCCGAAGGTGCATTCGGCTGTGATCCTGCTAAGCCCGCACGGACGCACGCCGCCCTGCGACTACAGCGACCTGCAACAAACAGTGCGCAAGGGTTTTGCTCACCGTCGCAAGACCATCGCCAATAATTTCCGGGGCTCTGTTACTGCCGAACAGCTGCAGGAGATCGACATCAATCCGTCAACCCGGCCCGAACAGCTGGATTATGATGCATGGGCGCGGATAGCCCGGCTCTTCATGCAAACAACAGGCTGATTGCTCCGGCTTCAGGCTGCTGGTTTCAGCCAGCTGTCCAGTTCACCTTTACGCTCGAGTGCATACAGCTCGTCGCAGCCGCCAACATGACGATCATTGATAAAAATCTGCGGGATGGTGCGTGATCCGGCAGCGCGCCTGAGCATCTCCTCGCGCAGTTCGCTTTTGAGCTGTACATTATATTCAGAGAAGGCAACGCCCTTCTTTTTGAGCAATGCTTTCGCGCGCACGCAATACGGACACATATCGCCTGAATACACTTCTACCTTTGGCATGATCTTTCCCTTTTATCCTTCCTGTTTTGTTCGAGCCAGCGACAACACCTTCACCGGCCGCTGCAACCGCGCTGCTGCTCGGGCAGCAAAATGCAGGGTTGCGCCTGTTGTTAAAATATCATCGACAATCCAAACGGCCTGCACATCCGGCAGGAGGCTGTATTGCGCAAGGTAGTCGTTATCAAGTTCAAAAGCCTTACGCAGATTTCTCCGCCGCGCAGTACCAGTCAGCGATGACTGCCGTGGCCGCTCGCCATGGCGGCGCAGAATCCGCCAATCCCAGCTGCAGCCGGCCGCCTCCGCCAGCCAGCGGCTGAGACAGGCGGCATGATGCTGCCCGCTTTGCCGCATTCTCGACAACGGCATTGGCACCGGCAAGACAAGATCGCCTGTGTCGATCAGGTCGCGCATTCTGGGCACGGTAAGATTGAAGAGCCAGCGTTCTCCCGCATCGCGGCCTTTCAGTTTCCAGTCCAGAATCGCATCGCGTACCGGCCCGTGATACACGTACAGGCTTTCCGTCTGCAACTGGGCCGGAGGCTTATGAAAACAACGACCGCAAAGGCCCTGCTCCATGCCGCCCGGCAAGGGAGAGCCACAGCGTTCACATGCATCATGCGGCCAGACATGGATATCGGCATAACAATCAGGACAGCAGCCATCGCCGGGCAACGGCGCATGGCAGAACAGGCAGGCCGGCGGAAACAACAGGGCTCGCAGGCGCCGGTAAACCCCGGCGGCACGATTGGTTGACAGGGCATCCATGCTGTTCAGCATGCCGAATATGTCCGATTCCCGCAATTGGTTCGCGCCCGTCGCGGCCAGCCGCCATCGTAAATTTGCCGCCTCCGTACGCCATGGAATCCTGATCGAATACGATCATCGGCAACTGGTGAATTTTGCCTCCAATGATTATCTGGGCCTAAGCCATCATCCCACGGTGATGCAGGCAGCGATCGGCTGCATTCAGGAACGGGGATTCGGCAGTGGCGCGTCACGGCTAGTCTCGGGCGACGATCCCTCCCTGCATGCGCTTGAAAACAGGCTTGCCGAGTGGAAAGGCTATCAAGGCTGCCTGATTGTAGGCTCCGGCATGCTGGCCAATATGGGCCTGTTGCAGGCGCTGGCCGACCGCCATTGCCATATCTTCTCCGACAAACTCAATCATGCCTCGCTGATTGATGGCGCACGCCTGTCCGGGGCCAGGCACCATCGATTTGCACATCGGGATTATGGACAGCTTGAGGAACTGCTTGCACGGCACAAGGCTGAGCAACGCATCATTGCCTCGGATGGGGTGTTCAGCATGGATGGCGACTGCGCCGATGTTGATCATCTCATGCAGCTGGCCGAAGCGCATGACACGCTGCTGCTGATTGACGATGCCCACGGCATCGGCACCGCAGGCCCGCAAGGGCGTGGACTTGTGGCGGCAGCTCAATTGCACGGACAGCCCATGGCCGGGCATGAACGCCTGATTGAAGTAGGCACGCTGGGCAAAGCCTTCGGCAGTTACGGGGCCTTTATCCTCGGCAGCCATGAACTCATTGAAGGACTCAGACAGCGGCAGCGCAGCATGATTTATTCCACGGCACTGCCACCCGCCGTCATTGCCGCCGCCGATGCTGCCCTGACATTGATTCAGGCCGGAGATTTTGTTGCCCGCCTGCAACAGCATATCAAATCCTTCCGCCAGCAGGTTGAAGCGCTTCCCCTGCTGGAATCGGAGACGGCCATCCAGCCCTTGCTGATAGGCAGCGACGAAGCCGCCCTGGACGCCGCCACATCCTTGCGCGATGCAGGCTTTTTTGTACCCGCGATTCGCCCGCCAACCGTTCCCGAGGGCACGGCAAGGCTGCGCATCACACTCTCAGCCGCTCATTCCTCCGCCCAGATCCGGCAGCTGTGTGCGGCTCTTGCCGGACTTGTATGACTGCGCCGCACAAGCCGATGATGTTCGTGCATGGCTGGGGACAGTCCGCAAGTATCTGGTTTGAGCAAAGGCAGCAATTTGCTGGCGCCGTCTTTGCCAGCCTGCCCGGCCATGGCGGGGCAGCCGATGCGCCTTCCGGCACATGGCGCGACGCCCTGGCTGAAGAGATGCCGCCATCGCCATGTATCCTGATTGGCTGGTCGCTCGGAGGCATGCTGGCCCTGGATATAGCCCTGCAATCGCCGGAGCGCATCGCAGGCCTTGTGCTGGTGTCCAGCACGCCCTGCTTTCGCCAACAGCCTGATTGGCCGCACGGTTGCGACAGTCAAACATTCACAGCTTTCGAGCAGGGCATCCACGCCCCTGATAAGGAGCGAAACAAGGTGATGAGCCGCTTTTTTTCACTGATGCTGCATGGGGATGAGCTGCCGCGCAGCGCATTCAACCAGCTTGCCCGGCAAGCCGTGGACCGCCAGCATCCGGCCTCCTTTCCCGGGCTTGCACAGGGACTGGAGCTACTGAACAGCATGGATCTTCGCGGGAAGCTCGATCGCATTACCATGCCGACGCTTATCCTGCATGGCGAGCAGGATGTGATCGTGCCCGTAGCCGCAGGCAGAGCGCTGGCCAGATGTATCCCGCATGCCGTCAGCCATATCCTTCCCGGCTGCGGCCATGCACCCTTTCTGACTAAGGCCAAAGTGTTCAACGATATACTGGAGGCATGGTGCCGAACCCTGTAAAAGAAACCCATATTCATAAAGCCCGCGTGCGGCGCGCTTTTTCCAAGGCAGCGAGCAGTTACGATGCGCACGCTGTGCTGCAACGCGAGATTGCCGACCGCCTGCTGGATCATATCTCATTCACCAAAATCGAACCGCGCCGCATTCTTGATGTCGGGTGCGGCACCGGTTATTTCACCCGCCTGCTGCGCGGCAAGTTCACCCGCGCCAGAATCACTGCCTGCGACATTTCCGAAAACATGCTGCAGCAGACCCGTTGCAACCACCCGCGCCGCTGGCCCTGGCACGGTCGTTCCGATCATTGCGCCGGGGATGCGGCAGCACTTCCTTTCAAAGACGGCTCCTTTGACATGGTCTGCTCGAATCTGGCCATGCAATGGGTGGCTGAACCCGAACAGATGCTCAGGGAGATGCGGCGTGTGCTGGCTCCCGGTGGCCTGATACTGTTTTCAACCTTTGGCCGGCGCACGCTGGCCGAACTACGCCAGTCACTGGCCGGCATCCAGCCCGAGCGTGCCGGGCATGTACTGCCCTTCCCGGATGTAACCAGCCTTGGCGATGCACTGATGCGGTTACCGGTTGAGATGTCCGTGACCGATTCGGACCTGTTTACGCTGACCTATCCGGATACCATCAGCCTCGTGCGCGAACTCAAAGGTCTGGGCGCATCCGCTGCTGCCATTCGCGGCCGCGCCAGCGGCTTGTACGGACCCTCCCTGATCAAGCGACTCGACCGGATCTACTCGGCCAGCCATCGCGATGCCGACGGCCGCATCCGCGCCACCTTCGAGGCCCTGTATGGACAGGCCTGGTACAAGCAGGAGGGGTACGAACACAGCCCGGGGTCGATTCCCATCCAGGTTGTCGATTAGGCCCCCGGCATGACTTCTCCAGGCCAGAAACGCATCCTGATTACCGGCACAGATACCGGTGTCGGCAAGACATGGCTGACTGTTCAGGCTATCCGCTCTCTGCTGCAATTCGGAATCAAGGCCAGGGCATTCAAACCGGTCGCCTGTGGCATGGATGCATCGGGCAGTTATGAGGATATCGATTCGCTACTAGCTGCACAGGAGCTTACCGATATTGATTCCATCAACCTGTACCGTTTTGCAGAGGCCGCAGCACCTGCACAGGCGGCCGCGGCCGAACAACGGCAGTTGGACAGCAACAGGCTGGTCGACTGGTGCCGGAATGCATGCCGCCCGTTTGATGTCGGTCTGATTGAAGGGGTAGGCGGCCTGATGGTGCCGCTGACGAACGCCTGGCTGGTCAGCGACTGGCTGACTGATATGCCCGAATGCGATGTCTGGCTGGTCGTCGGCTGCCGCCTTGGTGCCATTAATCACACGCTGCTTACCCTGTCTGTCCTGCATGGCATGGGGCGACCACCGGCGCACATTTTTCTCAATGCAGTCAGCCCCGATGACACGCGCTGGCTCATGCCCACCCGGCAGGCAATTCTGCCCTTTGTTGATGCGGCCAGTAAAATTCATACACTTGGGGATAAGAAGTCTTGGGATTTCGCAGCAATGCTGGATGCCAGCTAGCGCGAAAGGGGAGCCAGACCTGCTTTATGAACGTCCTGTTGATTGATGACGAAGAAAACATCCAGTCGATTATATCGGCTTTTCTGAGCCGCTATGCCGAAATACATAAGGATCAGCTTGAGGTAAAACAGTTATTTGACCCGGTGCAAGGGCTGTTTGAAATTACCAGCAACGGTAATCATTATGACCTGATTCTGCTGGATGTGCGCCTGCCCAAACTCACCGGCGATGAAATTTACCAGAGTATCATGCATGTGAATCCCGAATTGCTCGATAAGGTGTTGTTCATTACCGGCTATCGTGAGGATCTTGATGCCCGCTTCCCAGGCAAGAATTTAAGGGTGCTGGACAAGCCTTTTCGCTATGCCCAGCTCGAAATGCAGATCGACGATATCCTGAAACGCTGAGGCCTAGCCCGCCTTTATATCACCAAGCACGCCGCCCGAACCGAAAGCCAGCAGCAACGCCAGCATGGGCGCGCCCGAATTAATCCGGCCGCTGGCCAGCCAATCCATCGCCTCCTGCCTGGAAATCCAGAAGCTGCGGATATCCTCCTGCTCATGGTGCATGCCGCCGCCATCTCCGTCAGGCCTGCTGCTGTCCACCAGACCCAGGTACAATTCGATGCGCTCGGAAGAGCCCCCCGGCGTGGCGTAGTATCTGCCTAGATGCCGAACCGAGTAGGGGCGGTAACCGGCCTCTTCCTCGGCTTCGCGTGTTGCCGCTGCTTCCGCTGCCTCGCCCACATCAATCATGCCTGCCACGATCTCGATCAACCATGGATTCTCTCTGCGTACGGCCGGTCCGATACGAAACTGCTCAATCAGGAGCACCTGATCGTTTGTCGGATCATATAAGAGCATGGCGACTGCATCGCCGCGCTCCAGATGTTCACGCACAATTGTTTCTTCGCCGCCGTCAAAACGCTCATGCGCCACCGTATAGGCATCCAGATGGAAAAAACCCTGATAAAGCGACTTCTTTTCCCTGATGCTGTATTCCATTCCATCCCTCCCGATCGACCTTGTAGCCACGGTGGAAAAATTCTCCCTTCGCGGGAGGGGCGGATGAATGCTACACTAAGCCGCATGAAAATTCTGGTGGTAGAAGACGAAGAACGCGTTGCGCATTTCATCCAGAAAGGACTGAAAGAGGAAGGGCATGCCGTTGATGTATCCTACGACGGAGAGGACGGCGAATTCCTGGCCGAAATCAACGATTACGACCTGATCATCCTGGATCTGATGCTGCCCAAGAAAAACGGCATTACGGTTTGCCGCGAGCTGCGTGCTGGCGGGGTCACCACCCCGGTATTGATGCTGACTGCACGCGATTCCGTCGAGGATAAGGTGCGCGGCCTGGATGCGGGTGCCGATGATTACCTGCCCAAGCCCTTTGCTTTTGAAGAACTGCTGGCACGGGTGCGTGCGCTGCTCAGGCGACAGTCTGAAAACAAGGCTCCGACACTCAAACTGGCTGATCTTGAGCTGGATCCGATCAGCCGCAGGGTGACCCGAAACGGCAAGGGCATCCGGTTGACGACCAAGGAATATGCCCTGCTTGAATACCTGATGCGCAACCCGGGCAAGGTATTATCGCGAACCCTGATCGGCGAGCATGTGTGGGACATGAATTTCGATCCGGAGAGCAATGTCATTGACGTGTATATCAGCCACCTGCGCGCCAAGATCGATAAGGGGCAGGAGCCGGCCTTGCTGCATACATTGCGGGGACAGGGCTATCTGCTCAGCGACGATGCGCCGCCTGCCTGAGGCCACCACTGGCCGTTAATATACCCGGCATCAGTTTCCGCATGCGTTCGAATATGTTTCGCACTTTCCGCGGACGTCTGGCCCTGCTTTATATCGCGCTGGAGTTCGGCATTATCATGTTTGCCGGCGTACTTCTCTATGCCGCCCTGTCACAGCGGGTTTATCAGGATGTCGATGAACAATTAACTGAACAGGCCATTTCGCTGGCCGGAGAACTGGAAAATTCTCCTTTCTATTTCTGGTCCGGCCATTTATCCGGTTTTGCCAACCATTACCCGGGTCCCATCCAGTTGATTGCCTCCAACGGACAGGTCATTTTCCGTTCCGACCGCTCGCTTATCGATCGCGGCGGCAACGATGTCAGCAGGGCTCTGGCCATGGCTTTCGGCGACGGACTAACCACCTTTGCTTCAACCCAGTCATTATTGCAGCGAGATAATGTTCGCGTCATTGCCATGCCGATTCTTCGCACCGGCCAAACGGTGGCCGTACTGCTGCTCGGACACAGCACCGGCGATATCCGCTCCGTTTTCTACCTGCTCTACCTGCTCGGCGGCATCGTCGGCGTCATTTCCATCATCATCAGTGCCATGGCCGGCTATTATATGGCGAAGAAAGCGCTCAAGCCTGTTGAGGAAATCACCTCGACGGCACGCGCCGTGGCGGCCGGCGACCTGTCCCGCCGCCTGACCTCAAAATCACAGGATCGCGAAATTCGTGTGCTGGTTCTGGTGCTCAACAAAATGTTTGCCGATCTTGAAACAAGCTTTCAATCCCAGAAGCGCTTTACGGCCGATGCCTCGCACGAATTGCGCCTGCCTTTGACAATTCTTAAAGGCGAGATTGAAGTTGCCCTGCGTCACCCTCGAACCGCTGAGGAATATGTAGATATCCTGCGCCAGCAGCTGGAGACCATCGACCGCATTCAGCGCATCGTCAATGATCTGCTGACCCTGGCCAGAGCCGATGCCGGACAGCTAGAGTTAGTGCAAAGCGAGGTTGATCTATCCCTGCTGATGCAGGAGGTCGGGCAACAACATCTGATCCTTTTCGACAGCCAGCATGTACATCTGGAAATGGATATTGATGACGGCCTGACGGTGATGGGTGAGAACAGCACCCTGGAGCGCGTTCTGTTGAACCTGCTGAACAATGCCTTCAAACATGCGCCAGAGCATTCAACCATCCATTTGCACGGCCATGCCGTCGACCATTCGGCCATTATTTCCGTGCGCGACGAGGGGGCAGGCATCGATGCAGAACAGCAGGAGCGTCTTTTCGACCGGTTTTTCCGGGCTGATGATGCGCGCTGCCGCAAGGAAGGCGAGGGCGCGGGACTTGGTCTGGCCATCTGCAAACGAATCGTTGATGCACACGATGGTGATATCTGGGTGAAAAGCGAGCCAGGAGCCGGTGCTGAATTCTTTATCCGCCTGCCACTTGCCGGGCCCAATCCCGGTCATCAGGATCGTCTGCACGGCCTGCTACAGGGTTCGACTGCAGAAGAAGAACCTAGCTAGGCGTCCGCGGTGCCTGCATGCCCTCATCGGGCCGATCAGAACTGCCCCAGACAACCGTACGTCCTGAAATCTCAAAGCCTTCTTCGACCATACGTTTCAGCGTCGCCGGATACAGGATATGCTCCTCGGCCTGGATGCGGGCATGCAGGGTATCACGGCTGTCATCATCGAATACCGGCACCACTGCCTGAGCCAGAATAGGCCCGCCATCCAGCACTTCATCCACCAGATGCACCGTGCATCCACTCACCTTGACGCCATATGCCAATGCATCGCGGACGCCATCGGCACCAATAAAGGAAGGCAACAGTGCAGGATGGATATTGATCACGCGACCGGAAAAGCGCCTCACAAATGCAGCGGACAAGATGCGCATAAAACCGGCCAGCACGACCCACCGGCAGTCCGCGGCATCGATGGCATCGGCGCAAGCGGCATCGAACGCGGCACGATCGGCATATTCTTTGGGATTGATGTGTAGCACCTGCGGCACGCCCGATGCGCGTGCGATTTCCAGGACTTTGGCATCGGCCCTGTCTGAAATCACCAGTCGCACATCGACAGGACAACGGCCAGCGGCAACCGCTTCCAGTATCCCTGCAAGATTGCTTCCCTTTCCCGATGCCATCACGGCAATTGCTGTTGCTTTCATATCTGATCCCTTATTCGAAAAAGCGGGTAAACGCGTGCACATCCTCGCGCGGTGTACGGTAGCTGTTCACCGGTGCCTCCTTATCTTCATAGCCTAGGGCCATGCCGCATATCAACACCGTATCCTGGGCGAAGCCAAGCATCTCCTTGACGATGGCCGGATACTCCCCAAGTGCAGCCTGGGGGCAAGTCGCAAGGCCTTCGGCAACAGCAGCAAGCATCAGCGATTGCAGGAACATGCCGTAGTCCACATAGGAGCCGGCTTCCAGGCCCGCATCAAGAAAGAAAAACAGGCATACCGGCGCACCAAAGGCCCGATAGTTCTCAGCCCACTGATCCAGCCTGCGGGATTGATCCTCTCGCTGGATGTCAAGTGCCGAATACAACTGCTGGCCACAATCCAGCCGACGCTTCTTGTAGGGGCCAAACCAGTCCAGTGGATAATACTGGTAATCCATCTTGCCGCGCTCGCCACTGCGAAAGAGGGCTTCCAGCCTTGCCTCCAGTTTCTGTTTTGTTTCTCCGCTAACCACCGCCACCTGCCACGGCTGGGTATTCGCTCCCGACGGAGCATGCCGCGCGGCATCCAGCAGCCGCTCAATCACTTTACGGTCAATCGGCGTATCCAGAAACGCGCGCGTGGATTTTCTTGCTTGCAATGCATGGCTAACCTTCATCTTGCTTTCAACACTACGCCCGAAAGCTGCTGTCGATCAATGGCAACGGGCGCAGAGATGGCCCGGTACCCTTGCTTTGATCGTCTTCGCGGCTACGCTAAGCGCTGATTATGAAACATTCCCGAATATCCAAATTTAGCGTTTCGCTTTTGCTGCTGCTGGCGGCCGGTGCCCTTGCCTGGTCATGGATGCAAGAGCCTTTGCAGAACCCTGTTGAGCGGGCTTGGTATCAGGCGTTGATTCCTGCGCACTCTTCGGCTTCCGCGCAGAATATCGTACGCATTGATCTTGATAGCTCACATCCGCGCGAGCAGTTGATTGAACTGCTTCGTGCCATCAGCAAACACAAACCTGCTGCCGTCGGTCTTTCCCTTGATTTATCACAGGCCTCGAATGATCCGTCAGCCAAACGCTGGGATGAAGTTCAGGAATTAAGCGATGTGGTTGCCAAGCGCATGCCAAAAACGGCTGCCCGCATGAAGCAACTCGCTGCGGAAGGGCGATGGCTGGCAGATACCGATACACTGCTGAGCCGCGCCATCCGCCAGACACCCGGCATCTATCTCGGATTCAATACCCTGCCGGACACCTCCGGCTTGGGTGCTGAGCCTAATGATCTCCAGTATAAGCCGCGTCTGCTGAATGCCGATTTCTCCAGAAGAAATGCTCCGGCGGCCCGTAAACTGCGCAACGCGCCATTACCTGTATTCATTGAAGAAGCCTCTGGCCTCGGCGATATGTCCATTGCCGATGCCAATTCGGTTCTACAGGTGCGCATCGTGTCCGCCGACAAGGATCGCTGGCTACCCACGCTTCCCCTGCTTCTCGGGGTAAAAAAGGCGTTGGGCCACACCCAAAGCATCCGCATAGACAACAATCACCATGTTGAATACGGAGATTTCCGTCTGCCGTTCGATAAGCAGGGACGCCTGTTGATCGGTTTCTCCTCGGGCGCCAGTGAAAGCGGTGCGTTCCCACTGATGACGGCCAGTGACGTTATTTCCGGTAAACTTTCCTGGCGTGAACTGCAAAACAAGATTGTATTGATCGGCACGCCTGAGCAACCGGTATGGTCGACACCGGCAGGGTTGCTGACAGATCGTGAACTGCAGGCGCACGCCATTACCGCCATTGTCGACAATCATTATTTCTCGTTGCACCCACAGGCACGCTGGATATCGATGGCGCTGATTTCCGGCATCGCACTGATGCTTTTGTTGCTGGTGATGCGCCTGCCCTTGTGGCTATCTTCTACCGTGAGTGTTTTTCTGGCCCTGTCGCTGGTCGGCATGGACATCTGGCTGCTGCTGATTCGCCATATCTGGGTGCCAGTGGCCTTGCCGCTCATCGTGCTTGTTCTCGGCTTCGGCCTGCTCATGATATTCCGCCTCTACCGCGATCAGCACGTTTATAACCAACGTGAGACGGCCGAAATCCGCCGTGATCTCGGCCTGCTGCACCAGCAGAAGGGCAACCTGGACAAGGCACTGCTTGTCTTCCGGCACCTGCCTGGCGATCCCGAATCCCTAGAATTGCTTTATTCCCTGGCCAAGGAATTCGAGCGCAAACGCCGTTTCCACCAGGCTGTATCGGCCTATGACTGGATTCTGGCCCACGATGCTAGGTTCAAGGATGCAAACATGCGGCGCGACAAGGCCCACCATCTCGATAATGCCGGCATGACAGGCTCCGGCTCCAGCGCCAGCTCCCTGCTGATCGACGGCATGGATCACAAGCCGACGCTGGGCCGCTACGAAATCGATAAAATGATCGGCAAGGGTGCAATGGGCGAGGTGTATCTGGGTAAGGACCCGAGCATCAATCGCATCGTGGCGATCAAGACCCTGCAACTGGCCAGCGAATTCGCCCCGGATGAACTTGAAGAGGTGCGCGAGCGCTTTTTCCACGAAGCTGCAGCGGCCGGCAATCTGAATCATGCCAACATCGTCACCATCTACGATGTCGGCGAGGAACTCGATCTGGCTTTCATGGCCATGGAATATATCGATGGCTATTCACTGGACGATTATTCCAAACCGGAAAAGCTGCTGCCCATGGACAAGGTGATCGCCTACATCATCCAGACGGCCAAGGCGCTCGACTATGCTCATCAGGAAGGCATCGTGCACCGTGATGTGAAGCCGGCCAACCTGATGATCGTGAAGAAGAAGGACAGCGTGAAGATCACCGACTTCGGTATCGCCCGCATCACCTCCCACAGCCGCACCAAAACCGGCATGCTGCTTGGCACGCCAAGCTATATGTCGCCCGAACAGGCCATGGGCCATCAGGTGGATCATCGCGCCGATATCTTTTCGCTGGGCACAACCCTGTTTGCGCTGCTGACCGGCGATAAGCCATTCCATGGCGATTCGCTGGCTTCGCTATTCTACCAGATCATGAATGCCCCGCATCCGGATATCCGAAAGCTGAACCCGAAGGTATCCGACACGCTGAAACGCATTATCGACAAAGCCCTGCAAAAGGATCCCGATAAGCGCTATCAAAGCGCCGGAGCCATGGCTCGGGCCTTATCTCGATTGAAGATGAAAGACTAACGCCCGCTTTCGGCGGTGATCTCAACCTACCAGCGTAACAACCTCGCCTTCGTTCTTGTGGATTCGGCCGATGCGATAGACGGTTTCGCCCGCATCTTTTAGCACGGCTTCAGCCTTGCCAGCTTCGGCTTCGGAAAGGATGGCGACAAAGCCGATACCCATATTGAAGGTGCGATAGCGTTCATCGCGCTCCACATCGGCGAAACCCAGCAGATATTCGAAGACCGGCGGAACAGGCCATGAAGAAACATCCACAGTGGCCGCCAGACCCTCAGGGAGGATGCGCTCGATATTATCGAACATGCCACCACCCGTGATATGCGAAAAGCCGTGTGCGGTCACGCCAGAGGCCATCAGCGCCTTAACGGCAGGCACATACAGGCGGGTAGGAGCCAACACACCCTCAACAGCCTTGGTGCCATCGCTCAAGACATCATGCTCCAGATCGGCATGGCCGAGCTCGATCAGCTTGCGCACCATCGAAAAGCCATTGGAATGCACGCCATTGGAGGCCAGGCCCAGCATCACATCACCATCGGCGATGGTGGAGCCGTCAATGATCTTCGGGCGATCCACGACACCGACGGAAAAACCGCCGATATCATAATGGCCGGGTGCATACATGCCCGGCATCTCTGCTGTTTCGCCGCCGACCAGCGAGCATTCGCAAACACGGCAGGCTTCGGCAATGCCTTCGACCACACCAGCCAATGTCTCGCCTTCAAGTTTGCCGGTGGCAAGGTAATCAAGGAAAAACAGGGGCTCAGCGGCCTGGGCAGCCATATCGTTCACACACATGGCAACAGCATCGATGCCGGCTACATGCGGGCGATTGTGTTGTTGCAGCAGTAACAGCTTGGTGCCGACACCATCGGTGGAAGACACCAGCACCGGCTCCTGCATATGTTTAAAATCAGCCGAAAACAGGCCGCCGAAACCGCCCAATCCACCGATCACTTCCGGGCGGGTGGTGGAGGCAACGGCCTGTTTGATGCGGCCGACAAATGCATTACCCGCATCGATATCCACGCCGGAATCGGCATAGGTGAGTGTCTGCTTCTGTGCATTCTCAGACATCGAGATTTCTCACCTTCAGTGCATTTTCCTGGATAAAGGCGCGGCGCGGCTCCACCGCATCGCCCATCAGCGTTGAGAATGTTTCATCGGCCGTGACCACATCCTCAAGCGTTACGCGCAACAGCGTGCGACGGGTAGAATCCATGGTGGTTTCCCACAGCTGCTCGGGATCCATTTCACCCAGACCTTTATAACGCTGAATACTCAACCCCTTGCGGCCTTCCTGTTCGACAGCTCCGGCAAGATCTTCGTAATGGATAATTTCCAAACGCTTATCGCCAGTCTGCAGATAAGCGCCTTCGCCAATGGTGGCCTGAATGACTTCGCACAATTTCTGCGCTTCGGTGAATTCGGCTGTGCCGATCAGATCCATATTCAGGCGGGAGATCATCACCCGGCCGTGATCGCGCCGCTGGAACTGCACATTCAGCGCTCCCAGCGTCGTGTCCTCGTGAATCGTCCAGCTCAAGGTTTCATCTACACGCGTGACCGCATTGAAAGCCTTGCCGAGTGCTTCCAGTCGCTCTTCCAAAAGATCCCGTTGACGCATCATCTTGGGCGTTACCTTGCCGCTTTCGATCAAATACTTCAGCACCACACCATCAAGCCGTTGTGAAAGACGCTTTTGCAAACCCTGCAGGCGGTGAATGCTTCGGACAGCCGTTTGCAGGCGCTCGCCATTAATCGGCTTGGCTTTAGAAGAAGCGAAATATTCTTTGCCCTCGGAGCCATTCTCGAGCAGAAATTCAAACAACTCATGATCATCAGCCACATAGCGGCTCTTCTTGCCACGCGCCACGCGATACAGCGGCGGCTGCGCGATATACAGGTGGCCCCGCTCAATAACTTCCGGCATCTGTCTGTAAAAGAAGGTCAGCAACAGGGTCAGGATGTGCGAACCATCCACATCCGCGTCAGTCATGATGATGATTTTATGATAGCGAAGTTTGGCAACATCGAAATCATCCTTGCCGATGCCGGTGCCGAGTGCCGTAATCATCGTGCCGATTTCCTGCGATGATAACATTTTGTCAAAACGTGCCTTTTCGACATTCAGAATTTTACCTTTGAGCGGCAAAATCGCCTGAGTACGACGGTCGCGTCCCTGCTTGGCCGAACCGCCGGCAGAATCACCCTCCACCAGGAATATCTCCGACAGGGCCGGATCCTTTTCCTGACAATCAGCCAGTTTTCCAGGCAGACTCGAAATATCGAGAGCGCCCTTGCGGCGGGTCAGGTCGCGGGCTTTTCTCGCCGCTTCGCGAGCCATAGCCGCCTCAGCTGCCTTGCCGACGACGTTGCGCGCCTCAGCCGGATTCTCCTCGAACCATTCAGCCAGCTTTTCTCCCACGGTTGATTCAACAGCTGGCCGCACCTCGGAAGAAACCAGTTTGTCTTTCGTTTGTGATGAGAATTTAGGATCCGGAACCTTGATGGACAGCACTGCCGTCAGCCCTTCGCGGCTATCATCGCCTGTCAGTGAAATCTTGTGCTTTTTGAGCAATCCGTTCGCTGCAGCATAGTTATTCACGCAACGGGTCAGGGCCGCACGGAAGCCCGCCAGATGCGAGCCACCATCACGCTGCGGAATATTGTTGGTAAAGCAGAATACATTTTCCTGATAGGAATCAGTCCACTGCATGGATACTTCAATGCCTATATCATCCTTTTCACCGATAATGGTGATGCAGTCCTTATGCACCGGGGTACGGGTACGATTCAGATGCTCAACAAAGGCGGTAATGCCGCCTTTATATTCAAACACCTTATGCTGATCGTCGCGTTCATCAATCAACTCAATGCGCACACCACTGTTCAAAAATGAAAGTTCGCGCAAGCGCTTGGATAGGATGTCGAATGACATATTGCGATGGGAAAAGGTATCAAGGCTGGGCAGAAAACGGACAGAGGTACCTGTACCCTCGGCATCACCCACCACCTTCAGTGGTTTGACGGTGTGACCATGCTCAAAGCGGCAGTAATGAACCTTGCCATTACGCAGAATTTCCAACTCCAGATAATCGGACAGGGCATTCACCACGGACACACCCACACCATGCAGGCCACCGGAAACCTTGTACGAATTGTTATCAAATTTTCCGCCGGCATGCAGCACTGTCATAATCACTTCAGCGGCAGAGCGGCCTTCTTCCTCATGCATATCGACCGGAATGCCGCGACCGTTATCGCGCACAGTCACCGAATCATCGGAGTGCAGAATCACATCAATCTTGTTGCAATGGCCGGCCAGCGCTTCGTCAATAGCATTATCAACAGCTTCATACACCATATGATGCAAGCCGGTTCCGTCATCGGTATCGCCGATGTACATGCCCGGACGTTTGCGCACCGCATCCAAGCCTTTCAGCACCTGAATATTATGCGAATCGTAAGTTTCTGGTTGTTGAGAAGCGCTCATGCTGCTTCCTCCATGATTGTTGTTTCTGGCCGGGAAATGATATCGCCATGCATGCCGGATTCAGCTGCCCCCGGTATGATAGTTTTATCCGATATCCCCTGATGCTTCAATGCCACACCACCCAATTTACCAGCCTCAAGTTTCTGAATGCTGATATCAATCTGTGTCGAAATTTGTACCCCTTCGGGAGCGGTGATCACGACCTGTCCGAGATGATCCGATAAACGCTGCAAAGCCCGCGTCTGTCGCTCCCGGTCCAGCGCCTCCAGACAGTCATCAAGCAACACGACCGGAAGCATACGCCGATACTGACGCCACAGCGCACATTCTGCCATCTTTATGGCAATCGCTGCCAGTTTTTGCTGACCACGCGAGCCGGCACTGCGTATTTCCCGCTCCTGAAAATACATCTGCAGAACATCGCAATGCGGTCCGAAACGTAAACCGCCCATGCGCATATCATCCTGCCTTTTGGAATTCAGACGCTTCAACCAACCTTGCTCATCATAATCCGGCATTTTCATACCCATGATAACGGGATGTTCTGTTAGTTGCTGTTCAGACGCTAGTGCCTCATTCAGCTCCTCAAGCAACGATTGCCGGGCTTCAATAATAGGCTGGCCATGGCGGACAATCTGATGTTCCCAGGCATCCAGTTCATCGGAAGTGATTCCCTTGCGAAGCAAGCGACTGCGCTGCATGACGGCGCGTAAATACCGGTCATAATGAACATTCAAACCCTGAAAACAGGTCATCACCAAACCATCCAGCCAGCGACGACGCTCATTGGGAGCACCATCGATCAATTGTCTTCCCTGAGGTGCTTCCACCAACACGGGGAAGCTTTCACTGACATCCTTGCGCCGTTGTACATCGCGACCCTGAAGCCGAAGAGCGGTTTGGCCCCGATATCCGGTCGCCGAAATCTTCATCGGTCCAAATCGCTGCCAGGACCCATGAATCACAAACCTTTCCTGTCCTCGTCTTACCAGAAACGGATCGCGGGCCTGGCGAAATGAGCGGCCGAATGCCATCAGGTACACAGCTTCCAAAAGACTTGTTTTACCGCTTCCGTTGGCGCCGATGATCATGTTCAATCCCGGCGAACACTGCCAGGTCAATTGCTCATGGCAGCGCAACTGGCTGACACTGACTTCACAAAGGCACAGCGGGGTCGCCGAAATCACAGGAGATTCTCCGAATTAAACAACCCATGTTCAGACACGGATTGCTTAAATTCTCATCGGCATAATGACATAACGCGACTGGGGATGATCTTCAGCAAAGATCAGCACCGGGGAAAGTTCATCCCGCAGTTCCATATGTACTGATGCTGAACGGATCGCACCCAACGCATCCCGAAGATATCTGCCATTGAATCCAATCGTTACATCCTGGCCATTGTAATCTGCTGCCAACCGTTCCTCGGATTCCTCGTGCTCTGTATTATGAGCGGAAATATCCAGGCCCTTATCTGAAAAATTCAGCCGGATATCGTGCGTGAATTCATTGGCAACAATCATACTCCGACGCAGAACCTGATCGAATTCAGCCCTGGCCACCTGAGCATGCCCTGGATTATTACTGGGAATAACATCCTGATAGACTGGAAAACGCGCATCGATAATTTTGGAGGTCAGGATATTTGTTCCGGCCTCAAGACGCACCTGCCGCTCTCCAAGATAGAGAGACACATCATCATCACATTCATCGCAAAGCTTTCGGATTTCCATGACAGCTTTGCGCGGTACGATGCATTGACATGCCCGTGAGGTTTGTTCCAATTCTGTTTCGGAAAGTGCCAATCTATGACCATCAGTTGAAACTAGGCGCAATATATTGTTGGCATCCACTTCAAAAAGTGTGCCTGTCAGATACTTACGTGTTTCATCATTCGACATGGCAAAGCTGGTTGCTGCGATCATCTCAGAGAGTTGATTTGCCTGGATCCTGATAGCAGAAGAACCCTCCTCTTCACTGACAGCTGGATATTCCGATGCAGCCAGAGTGGAAAGCCGGAATCTTGATCTGCCGCTATGAATGGCAAGAAAGGTATCGCCACTTTCCAGATTCACATCCTGCTCCGGATCCAGTTCCTTGATGATGTCAAACAGCTTACGTGCAGAAACAGTGACAGCGCCGGGGGTTTTAACACTGGCTTCAGCTTGACTGCGAATACCAACTTCAAGGTCAGTTGCTGTAACTGCAAGGGTTTGCTGATCTGCCTTCAATAATAGATTGGCAAGAATGGGGACGGTGTGTCTTTTCTCCACGATACTTTGACAGCGTTGAACAACCTGTAATAAAGATGCTCTGGATAATGTAATGTCCATCATTACTCCTTAAACCCCATTTATATTTAAAAGATTCATAGTCATCATAGGTGCTGTGGATATTGTGGACAAGCCCCGAATACCCTTTGCATACCTCAAGCGAACTGCATGTTGCGTCTGTAAGAAAATCCCGCAAAGGCTGTGCACAGGATGTGTATGAATCAACTTGAAGGGCGATAGCTTATCGATGCATGGTCTTATACTCAACTTATCCACAAGACTTGAGGCCCGATATACACATGTTTTCACAATCTTTGGTTTTTCCCGTATTTACAGCCTTCAAATTATTTAAGTAGTGCAAGAATGCGACTTATTTCATCATCGAAATCGTCATCTTCACCGCGCATCTTCTCAATTTTTCTTACTGCGTACAGAACGGTTGTATGATCTTTCCCCCCGAATTGCTCACCGATTTCAGGTAGCGACATGGAAGTAAGGTCTTTGGTGGCATACATGGCAATCTGCCGAGGGAATGCAATGGTCCGACTGCGCTTGCCGGAGCGCATCTCCCGGGGATTGATGTTGAAATAGGCAGCAACCTTCTTCTGGATGTCCTCAACCGATACAGCCCGTGCCTCTTCATGTAATAAGTCACGTAGAACATGCCTTGCGAAATCGATATCAATGGTTCGACCGGTGAGTGTGGCATGAGCGGTCAATCGAGTGAGGGCACCTTCAAGTTCACGAACGTTATTGGTAATGCGTGAAGCAAGCAGTTGAGCAACGTCCCTTGCCAGATCAACTCCAGCAAGTTCCGCCTTGCTTCCGAGAATGGCAAGACGGGTTTCAAGATCCGGCGGCTGAATATCGGCGACAAGCCCCCAATTGAAGCGTGAACGGAGACGCTCCATCAGATTGGTAAGCTCTCTTGGAGAACGGTCAGAAGTAAGAATAATCTGTTTTTTTAGTTCGTGCAGCGCATTAAAGGTATGAAAGAACTCTTCCTGGGTTCGATCCTTCCCCGCAATAAATTGAATATCATCGATAATCAGGACATCAACTTTACGATACTGGTTTCGGAATTCCTCGGTGGAGCCGGTACGAATGGCATGAATGAGTTCATTGGTAAAACGCTCACCGGTCCGGTATGCGATTCGCGTGTGATTTTTTGCAATCAACTCATTGGCAACAGCATTGATCAAATGTGTTTTGCCGAGACCCACACCACCATACAAATAAAGGGGATTATAGATTTGACCGGGTTTATCTGCCACCGCCCTGCTGGCGGCATGACAGAATTCATTACTGGAACCAACGACAAAATTCTCAAAGGTGAAACGAGGGTCGATATAACCATCAACCATAAGCTGATTTGTTTCTGCAGCGGTATTCGATGGTTCATCATGAGGTAGGTCAAGATCCGCATCCACTAGAAAGGCAACCTCCATAGTTGACCCGAAAGTGTCCTGAACGGCATCGATGATTTGTTGCCCGTAATTGGACTTTAAACCATCCAGAAAAAAACGATTGGCAACCTTGAGGATCAGGGTCTGATCTTTTATTTCTGGAACAATGGGATTAATCCAGGCATCAAAACGTGTTGCCGGAATATCGTTTTGCAACGTATCCAGAACCTGTTGCCAAATGGATAAACTGCTGGATGGTACAGAAGTATTGCTCATAAGCTGAATAGTACATGCTTGGCTGGGCGCATCCAGCGTGTTGAACAGAGGGTGTGATTTAAAACCTTCTTCTTGACACTCATTCTACTACATTTATTATGCGCGACCCTTTAAATAAGCAATGTTTGATTGGATGGCCAGACGGTTGTTGTTTCATTTCACTGCATAATAACGGGATCAGGAGAAAACCCATGAGCTTTACCTATAAGCCAAGCCGAATTCGCCGCGCCCGCCGTCATGGTTTCCGTGCACGTATGGCCACTCGCGCAGGTCGTGCGATTCTGAATCGCCGTCGTGCCAAGGGTCGTAAGCAGCTGAGCGCCTGATTCTTCTGAATCAGCGTTATCAGGCTTCAAGTCGGTTACGCTCAAAATCTGATTTTGCCAATATGCGAAAAGGCCGGCGAATCAGCTGTGGCGGGTTTCGCATCGTCTATAGAACAAACTCATTGACCCATTCGCGACTGGGGCTTGCTGTTTCCAGAAAATTCGGCAACGCTGTGCAACGCAATCGTTTTAAACGCCAGATACGCGAGGTCTTTCGCAGGCATGCAGCTCCTTCCATGAATGTTGATCTATTAGTTATTCCAACCGCACCGGCCACGCAGGTTAACAATGTCACGAATGCTTTTTTAAACGCCATTATTTCCATACAGCTGCAGTCTGATACTGCTGGCAGGTTGTATTGATATGATCATGAAACGCCTTGCTCTTGGGTTGATTCGCTTTTATCAGCTTTGTATTTCGCCTATTTTGCCCGCCCGTTGCATTCATACACCTTCTTGTTCGCAGTATATGGTGGAAGCGGTTCAACAGCATGGTGTGTTGAGTGGTATTTGGCTTGGGCTTAAACGTTTGTTACGGTGCCACCCTCTTTCCAAGGGTGGATATGATCCCGTACCTAAATAGACAGATGGAGTAAACAATGGATCAAAAAAATATGTTTCTGGCTTTTGCCCTTTCGATGGCCGTATTACTGGGCTGGAGCGCCCTTTTTCCCGGGCAGGAAAGCCAGCCTGTAGTTAATACAACAGCGCAAACAGAAGTGACCGCGTCTTTGCCAGGTGGAAGCGAAAGTAAACAGCTGCCTGCTACTGCCAAGGTTGTAGATCCATCCCGGCCGGACATGCTTCCGGAATCTCCCGTGGGTGATTCGGGCACCACCTTCAAGCTCGCCAACGATGTGCTTGCTCTCGATTTGAATGAAAAAGGTTGGATATCCCACGCAACGCTGCTTCGTTACAAAGAGTCCATCGAACCCGGAGCTGCCAATGTGTCATTTTTGCACATGGATGATAAGGACGCCCTGTATGTGAATTCAGGTGTTATCGGTGGCAGCCAGCTCAAGCCATTTACCTTGCTCAAGAGGGGCGGGAAAAGCATTGTCCTGCAATCGGAAATGGATCATGGAAGGATCTGGCAGAGAACCATAACGTTAGAACAGGGTTCATATAATGTGGCAATATCTGACCGCATAATAAATGGCGCTGGCCTTAAGATGTACCATCAGGTGGTGGAGAGAAATCCTGATAAAAAGCTGAACACATTTTACGAACATATGGGCCCAACAGCGTTTCTGAACGAAAAGCTGGAAGAACCGGACTATGATGATCTGGACGAAGCTGGAGCGATCAGAAAGGCATCTGTGGGTGGTTGGACAGCCATGATGAATCGATATTTCATCGCTGCTATTCTTGCCAAGCCAGATCAGGATTATCCTTATTATTTTAAAGGTAATGGTCGATCCTATCAGGCGGGTTTGATCGATGATGGTACAGTAAGCGGCAAGGATTCTGTTTTTTCGATTCAGATGTACATCGGCCCCAAGTCTATTCCTTTGTTGAAAACCGCTCATGCAGAGCTTGAGCGCAGCATCGATTACGGCTGGTTTGCTTTTATTGCCAAACCTATGCACAGTTTTTTGAGTTGGATGCATAACTATGTCAATAACTACGGTTTTTGCATTATCCTCTTGGTTCTTTCCATCAAGATTTTGTTTTTCTGGCCAACACAAAAGTCTTATGAATCCATGGCAGCCATGCGCAAGCTGCAACCCGAAATGGCCCGTATGAAGGACCTGTATGGTGATGACAGGCAGAAAATGAGTCAGGAAATGATGGGCCTGTATAAAAAGCATAAGGTAAACCCTCTGGGCGGTTGCCTTCCGATCGTGATCCAGATCCCTGTGTTTTTTGCTCTCTACAAGGTGTTGTTGATGTCCATTGAAATGCGACAGGCACCCTTTGTCGGCTGGATACATGATATGTCTGTTCAGGATCCGTATTTTGTGTTGCCTGTAATCATGGGCGCATCCATGTTTGTGCAGCAGAAACTGAATCCACAACCAGCTGACCCGATGCAGGCCAAGGTTATGCAGTTCCTGCCCCCTGTTTTCACGATCCTGTTCCTGTTTTTTCCGGCGGGGCTGGTGCTGTACTGGGTTGTGAATAACCTGCTTTCTATTGCACAGCAGTACTATGTGCTGAAAATTAAAAAGGCGCTGTAGTCGCCGCACTATTACTGGTTTACCATACAGATCACATGACCGGCTCCACCATTGCTGCCATTGCCACGCCTGCCGGGCGTGGCGGTGTCAGCATCATCCGTATTTCCGGACCGGGAGCCAGGCAGGCGGCGCTCTGTGTGAGTCAACCTGAGCTGGAGCTTGTGCCGAGGACAGCCTTGCTTTGTGTATGGCATGATGCAGCTGGAGAAGTTCTTGATTCCGGCATTCTTCTATATTTTCCGGCTCCCCATTCCTATACAGGCGAAGATGTAGTCGAACTGCAGGGCCACGGTAGCCCGATATTGATGCGGGCGTTGCTTGGCCGCTTATTCGATTTGGGTTGCAAGCCTGCAGAGCCCGGAGAGTTCACACGTCGAGCGGTGGAAAACAGCAAAATGGACCTTTCGCAGGCAGAGGCGGTTGCTGCCTGTATTGATGCAGCGACCCTCAGGGCTGGAAAGCAGGCTCAGCGTCAACTAAGTGGTGAATTCGGCAGGCAGATTGAAGGGCTGATGCAACGTTTGACCGGATTGGTTGCTCACGTAGAGGCAACCTTGGATTTTCCCGAAGAAGATATTCCGGATCTCTATTTCTCCCGTTTGAAAGAGGATATGGAGGTTCAGGTAACCGGGCCTGTGCGTCGCCTGCTGGCATCGGCACCTCTGGGAGAGAGGCTGTTTGATGGCGCTACAGTGGCCATTATAGGGGCCCCGAATGTCGGTAAATCAAGTTTACTTAATATCCTTGCGGGGCATGATCGAGCTATTGTCAGCGACGTACCGGGTACTACACGCGATGTGCTGGAAGTCGATTTTGAAGTTCATGGTATTCCTGTTCGCCTTACGGACACAGCTGGTCTCCGAAGTAGTGACGACACCATAGAGCAGGAGGGCGTTCGCCGGGCTGTACGAGCGGCTGAGCAGGCTGACGCAGTAATTCTGGTATCAGATGCGACGCGGCCCGAAACCTGGAATGAGCACAAGCACGCTGACCTCTATCTGATGAACAAGATGGATATGGCTACTGAAGAAATCCCAAGGCGTTACTTGCCTGTTTCTGTCAGAGACAACCGGGGCATTGATGTGTTGAGAGATCAGCTGGCATCGCGCCTTGGGGATATTGATTTGTCTGAAGAGGCAGTTTTGGTTACACGGGAGCGGCATCGTCAGGCTTTGCAGGATGCTATGGAACTAATCGAAAATGGTCTCCACATGCTGGGAAGGGAAAGTGAGCTCGATTTAGTAGCCATGGACTGGCGCAGGGCATGGTCTTCGTTTGGATCGATTCTGGGTATCGGTGATGTTGAATATATTCTTGATAGGGTATTTGCCGAATTTTGCATCGGGAAATAGGGAGAAAAAGCATGTTGAATTAGGATTTCCTTGATTCAGATGCATGTTTTGGGCGATAATGCCCAACCGTTTAACGGATGTAGGTGGAGGGGATGGTTGGGGCTGTTGTAATATTCTCCTAACTGCCCGATATTGTTGTAAAAATGGAGATGTTATGTCAGCAAAATACCCTGTAATTTCAGTAACTGGCTCTTCGGGGGCTGGAACAAGTACCGCAAAGGTTGCTTTAGAGCACATTTTCCGGCGTGAAAAGGTGACTCCGGCGATTGTTGAGGGTGACTGCTTTCATAGATTTGACCGCATGGAGTTTCGTGCCAAATCCAAGGAATATGAGGCACAGGGTAAACGCCTGAGCCATTTCTCTGATGAGGCCAATCTGTTCGACAAAATTGCCGAGTTGTTTGATTCCTATCGCCGCACAGGTAAAGGCCTGGCACGCACCTATGTGCATGATGATGAAGAAGCCAAATTCTATGGTGTAGAGGCTGGAAAATTCACCGATTGGCGCGAAATTGGTGAAGGCTCTGATTTGCTGTTCTACGAAGGCCTGCACGGCGGCGTGGAAGAGGTTCGCCCATTTGTAGATCTGTTGATGGGCGTTGTTCCGGTTGTGAATCTTGAATGGATCCAGAAGATCCACCGTGACACTGCTATGCGAGGTTATTCAACCGAAGCTGTGGTAGATAATATTTTGCAGCGTATGCACGATTACATTCATTTTATTACCCCGCAGTTTACTAATACCGATATTAACTTCCAACGCGTACCTTTGGTTGATACCTCCAATCCATTTATTGCGCGCGATGTTCCGACTCCGGACGAAAGCCTGATCGTCATCCGTGTACGTAAACCCGAGCAGTGGGGTCTGGATTTCCCTTGGTTGACATCTATGATCAAGGATTCATTCATGTCTCGTCGCAATACCATGGTTGTTCCTGCAGGAAAGATGGTTTTGGCGATGGAGCTTATTTTAGCTCCGATCATCCACGAGTTGCTTGAGAAACGTCGCAAGTCAAAATAAGAGGAAATTAGGTCTATTTGAAAAGGGAGGCGAAAGCCTCCCTTTTTTGTTTGGGTGGATTTGTATTCATAAGACACCTAATCTTCGCCACCTATGAAAAAGCCTAGTTCCATGTTTCACGTGAAACACCCAGATGATATCGATGTGGTGGTCGTGGGTGCAGGCCATGCGGGTTGCGAAGCTGCTTGGGCTGCGGCCAGTCGTGGCGCGCATGTTCGTATCATTACCCAGAATCTTGATACCGTGGCGAAAATGTCCTGTAATCCTGCCATAGGCGGCATCGGCAAAGGACACCTTGTGCATGAGGTTGATGCTCTGGGTGGCTTGATGGGTATGGCCGCTGACAGGGCAGCCTTACAGTACCGGTTGTTAAATCGCCGGAAGGGGCCTGCGGTACAGGCAACTCGCGCTCAATGTGACAGGCGAATTTATCACATGGCTATGCGTGAATATCTGGATGCCCATCCACGAATTCATATGCACCAGGGGACAATCAGCCATTTGCTCTTTGATTCAGACAGGGTGTGCGGCGTGGTTGACGAACTGGGAATGGAACACCGGTGTCGCACAGTGATTCTTACTACCGGAACGTTTCTTGGCGGGCTTATACACATAGGCGAGAAGACCACCCCCGCGGGCAGGGCAGGAGATGCGCCTGTTCATGGGCTGACCGATGAGTTGTATAGAAGGGATCTAAAGCTCGGGCGCTTGAAAACCGGAACGCCACCCAGGCTGGATCGGCGCAGCATCAGGTGGGACGCATTGGAATCACAATCGGGTGATTTGGATGTTATGCCGTTTTCAATTGCCCATGGCAAAGTGATTCAAGATCAGGTGCCCTGTGCCATAACCAGAACTACCGAGCAGACCCATGATATTATAAAAAACAATCTGGACCGCTCTCCCATGTACTCTGGCCAAATTGATAGCAAGGGGCCAAGATATTGTCCAAGTATCGAGGATAAAGTCGTTCGGTTTGCCGATAAGACAAGCCATCAGATTTTCCTTGAGCCTGAAGGAAGGGATCACGCCGAGGTTTATCCAAACGGAATCTCAACATCATTGCCCATTGATGTGCAGTGGCAATTTATTCGTTCGATCCCCGGGCTTGAGAAGGCATTAATCATTAGGCCTGGATATGCGATTGAATATGACTATGTGGACCCCACAGAATTAATGCCGACACTTGAATGTAAGAAGGTCGGGGGCCTTTTTCATGCCGGCCAGATTAATGGAACTACCGGCTACGAAGAGGCTGCGGCTCAAGGGACACTGGCTGGAATTAACGCAGCTGCAGTTGCGTTGGGCTTGGAGCAGTGGGTTCCTGACAGGTCCGAGGCTTATCTTGGCGTGATGGTTGACGACCTGGTATGCAAAGGCGTGCAGGAGCCATATCGGATGTTCACCTCTAGGGCTGAATTCAGGTTGCAGCTCCGTGAAGAAAATGCCGACCTTCGACTTGGTGAAATGGCTATCAAGCTGGGGCTGTACAACGAGGCCAGAACTCAAGCATTTCACAGGCGAAACGAGCAACTGGACAGGTTAATGGGTACGGCACACAAAATGACCATTGGTAGCGGTGGTGAATGGAGTGGCCGCCTGCAGGCACATGGATTGCCGGCTATTTCACAAGGCATGTCATTTAGCGCCTACTGTCATCGTGATGATGTAAATGCTCAAACTGCATTGGCTTTGTTGCTCGACCCGGCCGAAGAACTCAACTCAAGGGACAGCCATAGTTTAAGTGCAATGATCCATTACGACGGTTATTTGGATAAGCAGGATGTTGAAATCCTTCGATTCAAACAAATGGAAGCAAGAAAGATTCCGGATGGGTTCGATTATTCGGCGGTCAGCGGGCTGAGCACGGAATGTCGACAGCGTCTCTCCTTTGCAAAGCCTGCAACAATTGGCCACGCTGCCCGTCTTACAGGCGTGACCCCTGCCGCACTGACCTGCCTTGTTATGCATATGCGACAAATCGATGTTCGATAAAGAGTGCGCAGCATATGTGGCTGAGGTTCTAAAGTTCCGAAAGGCATTAAACCTTACGTCCATCAGTGACCCTGAGGTGTTTGAGGAGCGGTTTATTCGCCCTTCGATTGCCTTGGCCGAATGGTTGCCAGTGAAAGGGCGAATGCTGGATATTGGCAGCGGCATGGGTATACCCGGGATACCTCTTCTGATTAAGCGCCCAGGGCTACAGGGCGTCTTGGTTGAGCGAAGGGTAAAGCGGACTGAATTTCTGCGGCACGTTATTCGCCAGCTTGGCCTGAACGCGGTTGCCCTTAATGCCGATGTGCGCAAGCTTGAGCCCTTGTCGGTTAATGTATGTGTCGCGCGTGCAGTTACCGATGAGGCTGGATTGCTGGCTATGTGTGCGCCGCATATGCTTGTGGGGGGCAGCGCCGTGCTTCCTGTGCCCAGGGCTGCAGCCAGGGCAACCGTCGAGGGGTGGACGCTTGAGTCAGAGAGTATTATCTCGTCTGGCGACGAGCAGTTGATTCGCTGCTATCGTTATGGCTGATTCGCCGGGGGAGGTTTCACGTGAAACATAGAGGGCTAGGTTCGGTAATTACCATTGCCAACCAGAAAGGCGGTGTTGGCAAAACAACAACCAGCATAAATCTTGCGGCGTCATTGGCAGCGCTTGAGCAAAGAGTGTTACTGATAGATCTTGACCCGCAGGGGAATACAACCTCCGGCCTTGGCATCGACAAGAAAAACGTAAAGCAGGGCACATATGATGTCATGATGAGCGAATGCGCATTGGGCGAAGCGATCATGCCAACGGATACAAAAGGATTGTATTTGTTGCCAGCTAGCATGGACCTTGCCGGGGCCGAAGTAGAGTTGGTCAATGAGGCGGCTCGTGAACAAAGAATGGCGCAAGCGTTCGCCGCATACGATGGGGAGCCCTTTCACCAAGTGTTGATAGACTGCCCCCCGGCACTGAATTTGCTGACGATCAATGCGCTCACCGCCGCTGACAAGGTAATGATTACTCTGCAAACAGAGTTTTACGCAATGGAAGGCCTCACTCAGTTGATGGATACAATTCGAAGGATTCGTAAGGGGTTGAATCCAGAGTTGGAAATGGACGGAATTTTGCTAACGATGGTAGATCGAAGAAATAATCTTGCCGTCCAGGTTGAGCAAGAGGTGCGGGAATATTTCGGCGCCCAGGTGTACCAACAAATTATTCCCCGGAATATCCGGCTGTCCGAAGCTCCAAGCTTTGGAGTGCCTGTGATGTACCATGATATTCGGTCAACTGGGGCTCAGGCCTATCTGGCAGTTGCTCAGGAAATGATGCAGCGCCAGACATCTCGGGGGGAAGGGAAGACGCAATGAAACAGCAAAAAAAAAGAGGCCTAGGAAGAGGGCTTGATGCATTATTGGCAGACGAACCAACACCAGAGGTGTTGAATCAGGCAACACGGATCGCGATTTCAAAAATAAAGCCTAATCGCTACCAGCCTCGAACCCATTTCGCAGATGACGAATTGATCGCATTAACAGAATCGGTAAGAAGAGAAGGCGTTCTCATGCCAATTCTCGTCCGGCCAAGCGAAAGTGGATTTGAGTTGATTGCTGGAGAGCGGCGCTGGCGCGCATCACAGGCTGCGGGTTTAAGCGATATTCCAGCCGTTGTTCGTGATGTGGACGATATGCAGGCTCTTGAGCTGGCAATTATTGAAAATGAGCAACGAGATGATTTAACCGCGATTGAATCGGCTCGAGCCTATTCCCTGATGATTCAGGAGTTTGGTTGCACGCAGCAACAGGTGGCTGAAAAGATAGGCGTTTCAAGAGTGCAGGTAAGCAATCTCATTCGTTTGTTGCAACTGCCAGATGAAATCCAGAAAATGATTGAAAATCGGGAGCTTAGCATGGGCCAAGCCCGGCCGCTGGTAGGCATTGACAGCCACGGGGCGGAGCGTTTGGCCCGTCACTGCGCCACGGAAGGGTGGTCAGCCAGGCAGATGGAAAAAGAGGCCAAAAAGCTTTCTAAAGGGCCTTTGTCTGCAAAGAAACCAACTGTAAAAGATGCGGACGTACAAGCCTTGCAGGATGAATTGACGCGGAAGCTAGGCCTCCGGATCGAGGTGCTCTGCAAAAAGGATGGTTCGGGCGAATTGAGAATTCATTATACCCGCCCTGTTGAACTGGATGCGGTGTTGCGCAAGTTGCGCAGCTGAGATTCGATTAGGGTCTTCTAGCACGGAAGGGCGGCTAAATGCAGATAGGAAAAGAATTTTACCGAGCTGTTAACTGGTACACCCACAAGCAATGTGCCGGGGCGGTACAGTGGATAGATCAGCGGCTTCTGCCACACAGGTTTGAGCAATGTACAAGTGCCGACCCGGAGGAGGTTGCTGTCGCGATAGAAACCATGCAAGTGCGTGGTGCTCCGACTATAGGAGCGGCAGCAGCTTATGGCTTGGCGTTGGCCTGGAAGCAGGATCCAAAGAGCTTTTTCATTCACTGGTTGCCACGCTTTCGTGCAACGCGCCCGACCGCAGTCAATTTATTTGATGCCTGTGATATGATGGAACAGGCTGCACACGGTATGTCCTCGGCCGATGCGGACAGAATGATCCAGCGCGCAATCGGGTATGCTGATGCTGAGGTGGACGCAAACATGCGGATGGGTGTACATCTTGCAGAACATCTTGCTAGAGGGGAGCGACGCATCCTCACGCACTGTAATGCTGGCTGGTTGGCAGCGGTTGACTGGGGCACAGCGACTTCAGGTATCTACCAGCTGCAGAATGCCGGGGAGAAACCTTTTGTTTGGGTTGATGAGACGCGTCCGCGCTTGCAGGGCGCCAGGTTGACTGCGTGGGAGATGAATCAGGCTGGAATTGACTGTCGCATTCAGGCTGATTCCGCGGCGGCATGGATGATGGCTCAGGGAAAGGTAGATGCGATAGTCGTTGGTGCAGACCGGATTGCCGCCAATGGCGATGTCGCCAACAAGGTCGGTACTTATATGCTCTCTTTGGCTGCGCGTGAGCATGATGTCCCGTTTTATGTGGCGGCCCCCAGCACAACATTTGATGCTGCATGTGCCACGGGGGCAGGGATTCGGATTGAGATGCGGGACGATGGTGAAGTGACAATGATGGATGGCGTGGATGCCAAAGGCGCAGTCCGTCATATAAGGATTGCCGCCCAAGGCGTTGCTGCAAACAATCCAGCCTTTGATGTTACTCCCTATGCGAATATAACCGGCATCTTCAACGAAGAGGGGATATGGCGGCCCTGAGATGGCTTTGTATGATCTTCTGCCTTTTGCAGGCTGGAATGGCTATGGCTGCCGAAGAGGGCCGTGTTTTATCAATAGAAATTATCGGATTGGAGCGAACCGATGAACGCACGGTGATTCGGCAATTGCCGTTTGTCGTAGGGGACGTGTGGCAGGATGAATTCGGGCCAACCGGGGAGCGGTGGCTTAGAAATTTAGGCCTGTTTTCAGAGGCTCATATTACGCGGCCCGATGAGAATGGACGGGTGAGCATCAACCTTAGGGAGCGCTGGTCACTGTGGGTGCTCCCATCATTCAGCCGCAAGGATAATGGGGCATCTTCAGCCGGAATCACGATCGATGAATATAATCTGTGGGGGCTGAACCATCACTTGCACCTCGCGGGTCGCGAGGATACGGGCAAGAATTTTTCCACAGCCAACGGTTCATCCTACGCGGTTTCCTACGGCTGGCAGCGCGTCGCGGATTCTAAGCTAAGTATTAGCGCGGCGGCAGACTGGGGCCGCTCAAACTTTGATGCCTATCAGAATGGAATTCAGGTTGCGCAGTATGCACGGGAAGGAAGAAATGCTTCACTGACGCTTAGTTATGCTTTCGGGCCTGTGCCAGGGGAAGGCTTGGGCATTAGCGGTGGTTTTGCAGCATCAAATTCGAACTATACGTTGTTAAGTGGACCTGCCCAGCCGGATGTAGTGGGTAATCGCAAGCGATCAGTGCTGGGGCGCATAAGTTACCGTAATATTGATAACAACATCACATGGTTTTCGGGTGCAGCTGCTGACTATTCATTTGCGGTCGCGCATCGGGTGCTGGGCTCCACCATCAACGTCTATAGACAGAACATATCGCTCAGGAGCTATGTCCCCTTTGATGATCACAACACTGTGAATATGCGCCTCAATGCAGGGCTGGCTTCAGGCGATGTGTTGCGGGATGGTTTGTTTGACCTGGGTGGCAGAAATGCTATCCGAGGCTACTATCCCGGTGAAGTACAGGGAAAATCCTATCTTTATGGTTCCGTAGAGGGCCGTTATCTACTGGCCCCGGATTCCAACGTGCAGGCAGCAGCCTTCAGCGATGTGGGCATAGTCGGCGGCAGCGGTGTTGCCAACAGGGCAAGTAAATTTTACGTCGGTGCTGGAGGAGGCATTCGTTGGACGCTGCGCTGGCTGGTCAATGGCACCATCCGTGTGGATGCAGCGTATGGTTTTTCGACGCGTCGCTGGCGTTTTTATCTTGCATCCGGTCAGGCATTTTAAAGTGCGCTGTTTTTTGTCCCGTCAACAATCAGATATGTATGCGCACTGGACTTTTCAACATTGGCCGCGCTATCGTGGCCTTAGAAACATTTCACTGGAGTGTAGATGAAACGCATAGCAATTTACCCCGGCACTTTCGATCCCATTACACTCGGTCATGTCGATGTTGTCAGGCGTGGCCTGAAGTTATTTGATCAAATCGTGATTGGCGTGGCTGAGAACCCCAATAAAAAACCGATGTTTGATCTTGAATCGCGCTTAAAGATGGTACGGGAAACTTTTGCCGTAGAAGAAAATATTACCGCCGTCGCATTTTCAGGCTTGCTTGTGAATTTGGCACACGAGCAGCAAGGGCATGCCATCCTCCGTGGCCTTCGCGCCGCTTCTGATTTTGAGTACGAATTTCAAATGGCGACAATGAATCGCAGACTTGATGAGAAAATCGAAACTGCTTTTGTCATGGCGCGAGAAGACTATACGTTTGTATCTTCCCGTTTTATAAGGGAGATATCAGCAATGGGCGGCGATGTTTCGGAGCTTGTTCCTGCCGCTGTGCTCCCTTTCTTGAAATAAAGTTCCTTGAATCTATCAGGACTGTTGTAAATCAAGCGTTCATAAACCCAGGATAATTATTCTTTATATATATAAGTCTATATCGGCTTATGGCCGGATTTGGTTAGGAGCCGAATATCCACACACATGGCATGATGAAGCTAATTTGACCGCCTACGAGAGCGGCGGCTAATTCCGAGCTTGAGTTCGTTACTATGCTGGGTAAGATGCGCCATCCTTGCCGGCATAGCTCAGTTGGTAGAGCAGCTGATTTGTAATCAGCAGGCCACGGGTTCGAATCCTGTTGCCGGCTCCAGGTACTGCTTTTCCGACATTTGCTTGACAGCATCTGGGAAAAGTGCAAACTCGCGCGCCCTTCGGGCTGGGTATTCAGGTATTCGGGCTGCAGGGAAAGTGTGAGATGGAGAGATTCCCGAGTGGCTAAAGGGGGCAGACTGTAAATCTGCTGGCTCAGCCTACGTTGGTTCGAATCCAGCTCTCTCCACCAGTTTTGCTGAAGAAGCTCCCCTGAGCGTCTTCGGGTAAGCGGGTGTGGTACAATGGTAGCACCTCAGCCTTCCAAGCTGATGACGCGGGTTCGATTCCCGCCACCCGCTCCAATTGCCACATCAAAAGTTGATGTTTGGCCCAGGTAGCTCAGGGGTAGAGCACATCCTTGGTAAGGATGAGGTCGCGGGTTCAATTCCCGCCCTGGGCTCCAGTTTGGGAAAGTTGGATATCGTGAGATATCGTATATTTTATAAAACGGAGAGGAACAATGGCAAAGGAAAAGTTTGAGCGTACCAAGCCGCACGTGAACATCGGAACGATTGGTCACGTGGATCACGGCAAGACGACATTGACAGCGGCGATCACGAAAGTGTTGGCGGAGACTGGCGGTGCGG